>Ga0209534_10000877_pt1 | contig 32946 bp, 18 predicted proteins | sample COG_07_FD_184751 | JGI IMG/M metagenome (GOLD analysis project Ga0209534, IMG submission 184751) | Pelagic Microbial community sample from North Sea - COGITO 998_met_07 (SPAdes) (version 2) | ecosystem: Environmental > Aquatic > Marine > Neritic zone/Coastal water | place: Helgoland, sampling...
TCCAAATCCGGCAATGAATGTCTTAAACTATAGAGCTGAAGGAGTTAAAAATATTGAAGTTTATAATTTGTTAGGTCAAAAATTAAAAGCAGAAAAGGCTGTTGGAAGTGTAAATACTTCAACTTTTTCTAAAGGATCTTATATTTTAAAACTAATAAGAGAAAACGGAGCAGTTTCAACTAAAAGATTTATTAAAGAATAAGATAAAAAATTAATTACATTTCAAGTATTTAATAATTTCAAATAAAAAACAAACATCATATTGCTGTTTATTTTTTAATTTTAGCCATTTAACTTTATGTTGATTATGAATAAAAAAAAGTTGTTGTCTTTGGGGCTGCTTTTAAGTGTTTTTAGTGTGTTTGCTCAGTCTAATTATTACGTATCTAAAGCAGGAAGTGATTTAAATATAGGAAGTGAATCTTTACCTTTTAAAACGCTCTCCAAAGCATTGAATTCATTCGATGCATCTGGTGGAAACTGCTTTATAAAGCAAGGCACTTATCACGAAAGTATTATAATTGATGGAAAAAATAATATTATAATTCAGCCTTATAATAGTGATATAGTTATTTTAGATGGTACTGTTGAAATTTCAACAAGTTGGACTCAAAGTTCTGCAAATTCTTCCATTTATGAAACTACATTAAGTCAAGATATTTGGCAATTATTTATTGATAATGAACAACAGGTAATGGCCCGTTGGCCTAATGCTCAATTTATTGACGATAGTGTATATAACCAAGATTTTTGGGTTGAGAGTGATGCTAGTTTGGACACTAATGGGACAATGAATACTGTTAGCTCTCCTGAAGATCTTGCTTCAAGTGGAATTAATGCTCAAGATGCACTAGCCATTGCAAATGTTGGGTCTTGGAAATCCTGGGTAGTGCCAATAACTTCCCATACAACTGGAAATAATATTTTCACCTATGAGCCTGCTACAACATTTCTTACTAAAGACCACTATTATTACTTAGAGGGTAAAATTGATTTGCTCAACACTCAAAATGAGTGGTTTTATGATGCAACCACTAAAAAATTATCTGTGTGGGGTGATCCAACAGGAAAAGAAATTAAAGGAAAAGTACAGTCTTATGTGTTTACAATGAATGATTGTACAAATATTACATTAGAAAATTTAAATTTCTTTGCTACAACTATTTCTGCAACTGATTCAACTGATATTACAGTAAATAATTGCTTGTTTTCATTTCCTAGTTGTTCAAAAAGAATGTTGGGTGTTACTTCTCATCCATTAACTACAGAATTATCAAATGCTCCTACATCTTCTATATGGCCTGGCCATAGTAATCAACCCGGAAGATTTAAATTTTTTCAATGTTTATTTGAACATACCGATGGAGAGGCGATTTTATTATATGGACAGGATAATATTATTGAAGATTGTTATTTTCATCATATAGACTATTCTTGTGGTTCACTTAGATATTTACAAAATTCTATTATAAACAGAGGATCAAATTGTACATTTAAAAATAATACTGTACATACTACTAGTGCTTCTTCAGTATTAGATTTGGGAGATGCTCCAGAAATTTCATATAATGATATTTCTGTTACTGGTATGTTACAAGGCGATGGGGCATTGGTTCAGATTCCAGGGCAATCTGGTGTTCCTAATTCAGCAATACACCACAATTGGTTGCATGATTCAGTAAAAACTGGACTGCGTTATGATGCGCCAGTGGCCAATCCAGAAGTAGCAGGCATAGGCGGATTGGTCCATCACAATGTATTATGGAATTTGCCAAAGGGTATGATGATTAAAGGAGATGAACATCAGATATATAACAATACCTCTTTTAATATTAGTGGAGTTGATTTAATAATTTTGGATGAAGTTTATGAAGTGCCATCGGCTAATGGAGCGTCAAGTTCAAATACTTCTACAATTTTAAGAAACAATCTAGCCGGAAAAATATCTGGGCATCGTCAGAATCCTCAAACTCCACCAGGAACGTTAGATCATAATGTGTATTCAGATACAAGTAGTAGTTATAATAGCAGCGCTTTGTTAACAGATCCAGAAAATAAAAATTTCACTCCCAACAGTTCAGCTGTAGAATTGATAGATGCAGGAGTTATTATTACTGGAATAACAGATGGGTATTCAGGTAGTGCTCCAGATATAGGTGCCTATGAAGTTGGAGATTCTTGGACAGCTGGAGCCACTTGGACTCCAAATTTTTATCCATGGTCTTTTGGACAAACTCTTAGTGGTTTTGTTCTAAACCCTAGTTTTGAAGATGGGTCAGCTGCAGCTATGGAAAGAAATACTACGCTTAATGATTGGAAATTAGAAGGGAACAATTCTGATGACACAGGAGTTTCAGCAAGCATACAAACAAATGATATTTATGCCGGAGACGGTTCTAATGCTTTAGAAGTTACAAATGGAGCAAATGTTGGCGAATGGAATATAAAAGTTACTAGCACAACATATCCATTCGATGGAAATAGCACAGATGATATTGAGGTAACAGTTGGGTTTTGGGCAAAAACAACTGATGCTAATCCAGTTTCGAATCTAAATGGGGATTTAAAATTAATAGTAAGGGATGCAGTTACTGCAACAGATAGATCAACTCGTGCTATTCTTACTACTGATACTTGGGTTTATATAAATAAAACTTTTAATGTATTTCCAGCTGCAGCAAATTATAGTCTTTCTCTGTCTTTTCAATTTGGAAGACTTGAAGGGAACACACAAATAGACGGTATAACATCATCCGTTACTGGTGGTGCAACTTTAGCAACAGAAGACATTGTAAAAGATAATTTAAGTGTCTTTATATATCCAAATCCGGCAATGAATGTCTTAAACTATAGAGCTGAAGGAGTTAAAAATATTGAAGTTTATAATTTGTTAGGTCAAAAATTAAAAGCAGAAAAGGCTGTTGGAAGTGTAAATACTTCAACTTTTCCTAAAGGATCTTATATTTTAAAATTAATAAGAGAAAACGGAGCAGTTTCAACTAAAAGATTTATTAAAAAATAAGATAAAAAATTAATTACATTTCAAGTATTTAATAATTCCAAATAAAGATCAAAACATCATATTGGTGTTTATTTTTTAATTTTAGCCATTTAACTTTATGTTGATTATTTATAAAAAAAAGTTGTTGTCTTTGGGGCTGCTTTTAAGTATTTTTAGTGTGTTTGCTCAGTCTAATTATTATGTATCTAAAGCAGGAAGTGATTTAAATACAGGAAGTGAATCTTTACCTTTTAAAACGCTCTCCAAAGCATTGAATTCATTCGGTGCTTTAGTTGGAAACTGCTTTATAAAGCAAGGCACTTATCAAGAAAGTATTATAATTGATGGAAAAAATAATATTATAATTCAGCCATATAATAGTGATATAGTTATTTTAGATGGTACTGTTGAAATAATAAAACATGCATTTTAAACCGTGTTATTTATAAATAAATCTGAGTAGGGATTATCTAAGAAAAATTAATTATTATGGACAACTATTTTATTACTTTCGTATTTACTAGTTTGTATAATATATACAGTATCAAAAAATGAGTGACATAATTTCGATAATCAATTTACTGAAGTTGAAAAGAAGGTTTTTAATCATTCCTTTTTTGCTTATGTTTTTTTTAGAAACTTCATTTGCCCAGCAAAATAAGTTTCAGATAAGTAATACTAAATTTGAGCATATAACTAACAGTGATGGTTTAATGCATAATTCTATTAGATTTTCTTTTCAAGATTCAAGAGGATATATGTGGTTTGGAACCAATAATGGCTTGTATAAATATAATGGTTATGAATTCAAAATATACAATAACGAGTTAGGAAATAAATATTCTTTAATTGGAAATAGAATAACCTCAATTTCTGAGGACAGTAGCGGGAAAGTTTGGATAGGAACTAATAAAGGTTTGTGTACTTATAACCGAGATTCAGATTCGTTTGTTAGAGATTTATATAATTCTGAAATTTCATCGTATTTTAATTTTCATAATTTTATTAATACAATTTTTATTGATACTCTTGACAATATTTGGTTAGGGACACCACAAGGTTTATACAATTTAAAGAAATCTTCTAAAGGTTTCAAGTTAAGTGTTTTTAAGACAAGTAATCAAGTTGATGGATTAGCAAGTAATTATATTTCGTGTATTACACAATACAAGGAAGGCTTATTAATAGGCACTCCAAAAGGACTCAATAAATTAGAGTTCTCTGATGATGACCAAGTAAAAATTACTAGAATTAAAAACAATGTTATAGGGAGTGTTAACATAAAAAGTTTGTTTGTTGATAGTGATTTATCTATTTGGGTTGGCACTCTAAATGGGCTTCATAAAATTGAAACTAGTATTGAGAATACTTTTAATGTTTATACAAATTATTTGGCTGAAATTGAAAATTCGTTTGCTAATAACTCAATTAATACTATACATCAAGTAGATAGTTCAACCATTTGGATTGGAACACTAAATTCAGGGATTTTTGAATTGAATAAAGATGAAAATGTTGTCAAAATCTATAAACAGAATCCTAGAAACATCTATAATTTAAAAAGCAACGATATAAATAACATTTTTAAAGATGATTTCGGGGTAGTTTGGGTAAGTACCAATAGAGGAGGTGTGAGTAAGTTAAATTTAAATAAAAATAAAATAGATCATTTTAAAAACAATGATTTTAATTCTAACAGTTTAAGTGGAAATCTAATAAATACTATTTTTGAAGATTCAAATCAAAATGTGTGGATTGGAACTTTTAAAACAGGCCTTAATTTATTAATGAACAATTCAAAAGAAAAAGAATTTATTCATTTTAATAAGGCTGATGTTGGAAGTAATAATATTCATGCTATTTGCGAAGATAATTACGGAAATATTTGGTTAGGATCTAAGTCAGATGGTATCACACAAGTTCAAGTCCAAAAAGGGAAAATTTCAAAAACAGCCAGATTTACTAAAGAAAACACTAACAATGCACTAATGGTTAATAATGTTACCATTATGTATAAAGATAAAAGAGGAGACATTTGGATGGGAGGCGGTCCAAATAGTGGTCTGATACGATTAACACCAAATAAAGAATTTGGAAAACTTCCACAAATTACTCAATTTCAAAAATTAAAAGAAAACACAAATAGTTTAACAAGTAATTATGTTTTTTCTATTTATGAAGATTCTCAAAATGTTTTGTGGGTGGGACTAAACGGCTCTGGCTTAGTCAAAATAATTAGAGACGAGAATAACAATCCCATCCATTATACTCGGATTATGGGTAGAGAAGAATATCCATCAGGTTTAAATAACAATCAAATTTTTGCTATCCATGAAGATAATTATCAAAACATTTGGATTGCAACATTTGGAGGAGGATTAAATAAAATTTTGAAAGAAGAAATTAATAAAAAACACCCAAAAATTATTAAATACAAGCAAGAAAATGGTTTACCAAGTAATGAAATATATGGAATTTTAGAGGATAAAAATCAAAATCTTTGGATAAGTTCAAACAGTGGAATCTCTAAATATGATATAGAAAATAAGACATTTACAAACCTTGGACTAAAAGACGGTTTGCAAGCATTAAACTTTAGAAAAGGTGCCTATTTCAAAGGGAGAAATGGAATGATGTATTTTGGAGGAATTAATGGTTTTAATAGTTTTAACCCTAATAGCTTTGTGAAAAATGAAGTCCCTCCTAAAGTTGAGCTTACAGGATTCAAATTATTTAATAATGAAGTTGGAGTTGGAGAAAAAATCCTAGGTAAAGCAGTTTTAAATAAAAATATTTCTGAAACAAATGAAATAGTTCTAAAACATGGACATAATTCTTTTTCTTTTGAGTTTTCAGCGATGCATTATGCTTCACCAAATCAAAACAACTATATGTATATGTTGGATGGATTTGACAAAGATTGGATTTCTACAAGTTCTAAAAGACGATTTGTAACATATGCAAATCTTGATTCTAAAGATTATGTTTTTAAAGTGATTGCGTCGAACAGTGATAATGTTTGGAATTCAAACGCAAGGGAATTAAAATTAAAAGTATTACCAGCCTTATGGAAAACCTGGTGGGCTTACACAATATTGATTTTATTTACAATATTTTTAATGTGGTTATTTAGAAGAAATATTTTAGTAAGGGCCGAATACAGAAACAGTTTAAAAATTGAAAAGCTCGAAAAAAATAAAATTAAAGTGTTAAATAAAATGAAATTAGAATTTTTCACCAATATTTCTCATGAATTTAAAACTCCGCTGACTTTAATTTTAGGGCCATTACAAAACTTGCTTAAAATGGAAATAGTCGATTCAAAATTGAAAGAATCTCTTTTAATTATGGACCGAAATGCTAATTATTTATTTAGGTTGATTAATCAGTTGATGGATTTTAGAAAAGCCGAAACTAATCAACTTAAAGTGATTACTTCTAAAGGTAATCTGGTTGATTTTTGTGAAGAAGTGGTATTATCATTTAATGTGTTGGCAAATGAAAAACACTTAAACTTGAGCTTTGAAAGTTCTGAGTCAGAATTAATAGTATATTTTGATTGGGATAAAATGGATAAAATTTTGAATAATTTAATTTCAAATTCTATTAAATACACTCCAGACTCGGGAAATATTAAAGTGTCACTTTCTTTTATTAATAATGGAATATCAAAAAGATCTAACGTTCTGGATGTAAGGTCTGAAATAGAAATTATAGTTGAAGATACAGGGGTTGGAATACCTAAAAATCAAATATCAAAAGTTTTTAAAAGATTTTATCAGGTCGAAGATTCAAATAAATCCAATTCATTTGGTTCTGGAGTTGGTTTGGCTTTAACAAAAAAATTAATTGATTTATTACAAGGGCATATTAAAGTAAAAAGCAATCACAACGAAGGAAGCCAATTTACAGTTAGGTTTCCTGTAATTACCTCTAAGAATGATCTAATGCGTGAGGCTGAAATAAGTTCAGAAGAAGTGATTTTTTCTGAATCAGGATTGGTTATTAATGAAAATATACACAAGGAAATTGGTGATAGTATTAAAACATTACCATCACTTTTAATTGTGGAAGATAATCCTGATATGCAAACTTTTTTAAAGTCATCACTTGAAGGAAGTTATAAAATATTACAGGCTTATGATGGTATACAAGGATTAAAAATTGCTCTTAAAAATATTCCAAATATTATAATTAGTGATGTAATGATGCCGAATATGGATGGAATTCAATTTTGTAATGAAATAAAACAAAATGAAATTACGAATCATATTCCATTTATATTACTAAGTGCTAGAGCTTCTATAGACCATAAAATTGAAGGTCTTAAAGTAGGGGCTGATGTCTATATTCCAAAACCTTTCGATATGCGTTTATTAAAAATAAAAACTCAGAAATTGTTAGAGGAACGCGAGTTTTTGATAGAAAAGTTTGCTTCAAAACGGATCACTTTGGATTCTCAAAAAATTGGAATCAATCACACTGAAAAGGCCTTTTTAGAAAAGGCAGAGAAAGTAATTGAAAATAATTTAACGAACTCAGAATTTGTTGTGGAAGATCTTGGAAGAGCATTATCTTTCAGTCGAATGCAACTATATAGAAAGTTTAAATCGGTTAGAGGCTTATCAGCCAATGAATTTATTCGAGAATATAGAATAAAAAAGGCAGCATTATTACTGCGTGAAACAGATTTAAACGTTTCAGAAATTTTATACACTATAGGTTTTACAAATAGATCGTATTTTTCAAAATGTTTTAAAAAAACTTTCGACATGTCCCCTAAAGAGTATTCAAATAAATATAGAGAAAAATTAAAGAAGGAACGTGATTCTGAAATAGAATAGTATTCTATTTCTTGGTAATTACAGTAATTTAGTTTGATGCTAGCTCTTATTATATCTTAATGTTCTTATAACAATGTTGATATATAATTATATAACTTTAAGTCAACTCTTAATGACATCTTTACCCCACATAATTTAGATAGAAAAAATTGATTTAGATTAAGTTTTTATAGATTCAATCAAAGCGCAATGGTTCTAACTTCACATGAATCTGTTTGTTAGTAATTTATATTAATTTTTGTGATATTAGTGTATAAATGTAGGCTTCCCTTAATTAGAACTGTATTATATAATGAATATTTACAAAAAGCAATATTTTTTTATTGGAAAGCAAGAAATGGGAAGTTAAAAAAGAAAATATATAATAGTACGTTTTAAAAGCACACTTATTGGTGTTTTGACAATTGCTACTTTTCTAGTCATTATTATTTTTCAAAAGTATATTCAAACTATCTGTATTTTAATTACTGGCAGAAGCTTATTTTTTTAGGGTCTTTAGCTAAATTTAAGACTAGCTCGAAATGTTTAAGCACAAAGACCGGGCTTTCTTTTATTTATGCTTAAATAATGAAAAGTTTTGTGTTCTTAACCAATATCAAATAGAAACAATAAATGGGAAAATGTAAAATCTGTGTTAATAAATATCTTTTTTGGTGTTACTGATTTTCCTTTTGACAGCTAATTTTGTAATATAATGTTATTAGAGTTGCAATTAATTCATTGATAAACTACTCACAAAAACTAAATTAAATATGAAACAACAAAAAAAAATTGAAAGCAACTATAGAAGTTTAACTCTTTTACTGTTCTCATTGTTCTGTTTTTTTAATTTGTTGCATGCACAAGAAATTGAAATTAAAGGATCAGTTATTGATGAAGTAGGCATTCCTATTCCTGGTGTAACGATCTTGCTAATAGGGACAACAGACCAATCTAAAACTGGAAATAATTTTAAAGGAACAACAACTGATTTTGATGGAAATTACTCCATAAAAATTGATAACAGAAATAATAGTTTGGTCTTCTCCTACACTGGTTTTAAAAAACAGATTATTCCTATTGGTTTAAAAAACTCAATAAATGTTACGTTAGTAACAGATATAAGTCAGCTAGACGAGGTAGTTGTAGTAGGGTATGGTACACAAGCTAGAAAAGACGTTACTGGTGCTATTACTAAGATAGATAGAGAAACTATTGATCGAACTTACAATGCAACTATAGAGCAAGCTTTAACAGGAAAAATTGCAGGAGTAAATACGATTACGTCTGATGGTACACCTGGTGCTGGGATTAGTGTTAGGATTAGAGGAGGAACATCAATCAATGCAAATAACGAACCATTATATGTTATTGACGGTTTCCCATTTGAAGTAGATTATTCAGTTTCAGATGGACCAGCGGAGGTAGCAGGACCATCAACATCGCCGTTAGCCAATATAGATCCAAATTCAATTGAATCTATAGATATATTAAAGGATGCTTCAGCAGCTGCAATTTATGGTGCTCAAGGGGCAAATGGTGTTGTAATTATAACTACCAAATCGGGGAAATCGGGTAAATCTGAAATTACATTTGATACGTCTATGACTACAAGTACTGTTCCTGAAGAGCGTTTTGTAGATTTATTATCAACATCTCAATACGGAGAGTTAATAATTGATAGAAGGCGTTATGCTAATGGAATTGAAGATCCTACTGTTACTTTTAATAGTTTAACAGCAGAACAAGAGCAAGCAAGATACGACGCTTTGCCAAATTCAAATTGGCAAAAAGAATTATATGGAACAGGACATATTGTTAAATATGGGTTGCAAGCTAGAGGCGGTAATGATAAGAACAAATATGCCATTGGAGGATCTTATTTTAAAAATGAAGGAGCTATTGTTAATACATACTTTAAACGCTATAACTTTAATGTAAACTTGCAAAATAAGTTGACAGATAAACTAAAGATTAAAACGGTTTTGTATCCGAGTTATTCTGTTAAAGAAGGGCCTATTTCTGGAGGAGATTTTAGTCCATCGAAATTGGGTGTCGTTATTAGAGCATTGACCAGGAGACCAGATAGAGAGATAGGTTTCCAAGGAGATGATGAGCTTAGTGAAGTTGGTCTTTGGGTAGATCCTGTAACTGAAGCCAAAAGAGCTTCAAACTTTTCTAATACTTTTGGCTTTAATGGAAATACAAATATTAGTTATGAGTTAGCAAAAGGGTTAATGGGCTCTGTGCGAATTGGTGCTAATATTACTGATGGAAAAACAAAAAATTATTATACGAAAGATTTTGGACGAGGATTTTTTATAGGAAATGGTGTTGGTACAAGGTCCCATTACCAAAGTGTTAGATGGAATATCCAAAATAGGTTAGATTATCGAACCGCTTTCGGAAAGAAGAATAAACATAGACTAAATGTTATGGGGGTTTATGAACAAACACATTCCTTTAGAGAATCCGAATATCTTAGGGTAACAAATTTTCCAGTAGAAACATTAGGTTTTAATGCCTTACAAAATGGTTTATTATCAGATATTCCTCAAACGTTTACAGACGAAAATGTCTTAATATCTTATTTAGGACGTGTTAATTATGGCTTTGATAACAAGTATAATTTAACAGTATCTATTAGAGCAGATGGCTCTTCAAGATTTGGTACAAAAAATAAATGGGGTTATTTTCCGGCAGCAGGATTCTCATGGAATTTACACAATGAAAATTTCCTTAAAAATGTAGATGCCATGAGTGAGATGAAATTACGATTAAGTTACGGACAAACAGGTAATCAAGGGATTCCCTCTTACTCGTCTTTTGCTTTACTAGGAGTTTCAAATACTATATTTAACGATCAAGTGTATGCAGGGCTTGCTGTACAATCGCTACCAAACCCCAACTTAAAATGGGAATTTACAGATCAGTTTGACATGGGCTTGGATGCCGGATTCTTTGATAACAGACTGAATTTCACTGTAGATGCTTATTATAAGCGTACCGAAGATTTATTATTACGAATGCCAATTCCACTGTCAACAGGATTTAGGCAAAGATTAACAAATATTGGTAATGTTGAAAACAAAGGTTTAGAAGTGGCGTTAAATACCGTTAATTTAGATGGTAAATTTAAATGGTCAACAGATTTCACCTTTTCAGTTAATAAAAACAAAGTGTTGGACTTAGGAGGGGTAGAACAACAAACTTTTACTGACCAATTTACCAATGGAAAATTCACAGGACTACTTCGTGTAGGTGAAAGTTTAGGTACATGGATTGGTTTTGAAACTAATGGTGTGTTTTCTTATGAAGATTTTGATGAAAATGGAGTTGTAATAGATACTTCCAATGGTACTCCGTCTACTGTAAATCCAAACTCTATACCCAAATTAGGAGATGTAAAATATGTAGATCAAAACAATGATGAAATAATAGATGATAAAGATCTTACTATAATTGCAAGAACACAACCTAAACATTTTGGTAGCATGTATAATGATTTTAGTTATAAAGGGTTCAATTTAGGTGTTTTAATTACTTATAAGTATGGTTTTGATGTCATCAATGGTAACAAGCACAGAATGGTCGCTGGTGGGAATAATCAGTGGAATAAAACTGCTGATTTAGCACATCACTGGACCCCTGAAAACACTGATACCGATGTGCCTAGAGCAGATTATATTGACAAAAACTTTACAGACCGTTTTGTTGAAGATGGGTCTTTTGTAAGACTACAAAGTGTTAATTTAAGTTATAATCTACCATTTGACGCTGTCCAAAAGATGGGCTTTAAAAGTCTAAAGATATATACAAATATTGATAACCTGTTTGTTTGGACAAAATACTCAGGATACGACCCCGAAGTTAGTGTCGCAAGAGGACAACAAGCAGTAATCACTCCAAATCTTGACTACGGGGCATACCCAAGAACTTTGAATGTTACATTAGGGGTTAATGTTAAATTTTAAAAAAATAATAAAATGAAAAAAAATTTCTTTTTACTAATTGTAATGACTTTGTTGCTTTCAATAGTAACATCATGTCATGATGAATTAGATACGGCACCATTGTCAACTTTGGCACCCGAAAACTTCTTTAATGATCTAATTGAAAGTGAAATTGCGGTAAATGGTATTTATGATAAAATGGCGAATCATTATCAACAAAATTTTATCTATATGAGCGATCATGGTAGCCATGTTGGCACCTTTCTTTATAACAACCCAAACTTAAATAGTTACGCTTGGTACACTTTTTCTAATTCTGATAGATTTGTAACAGCAACTTGGGCAACTGCTTACGAAGCAATTTATAGATCAAATTTAGTTATAAATCAAGTTGGTCAATTAGACACGGATGATGATGTACTAAAAAATAGAATCATTGCAGAAGCAAAATTTCTTAGAGCATTAGCCTATTTTAATCTAGTCCGCTTTTATGGAGATGTACCATTGCATTTGGAAGAATTGAGTGATTTGGATGATTTAGAGATTGTGAATAAACCTAGAATGAGCGCTTCGCTTATCTATGATGCCATTATTGACGATCTAATTTTTGCTGAAGAACATTTGTATCTGGCTTCTTGGATTTCTGATGATAACAAGCCAAGTTATGAAGGTGGTAACCTAGGAAGAGCAACTATTGGCGCAGCAAAAGGATTGTTAGCAAAAGTATATTTAACAAGGGCATCATTTCCAGAAAGAGATTTAGATTCTTATCAATTGGCGTTTGATAAAGCGGAAGAAATTATTACTGATGATCGCTATATTCTTGACTCGGAATATTTTAATTTAAATTCACTTGAAGGTAAAACATCACAAGAATGGATGTTCCAAATTCAATACAGTGTTTTAGGCCAACAAACAAGTAACTGGGGAGGTTTACATAACCCTCTTAACCAAGGACAAGGTGGAAAAGATGCAAATGATTGGGGTTATGGACGTATGTCGCCTACATTTAAATTTGCTAATTCATTTGAAGAGGGAGATTTAAGATCTGATACTTGTGCAAAAGGAAGAATTAATGCCGACGGGTCCATATATTACATTCCAAGATCCACAGCTTGGTACTCCCATAAATACAGGTTTTCTTCTCAGCCAATATCAAGATTTAATACCGATATGAATGCGCCAGTATTGCGATTTGCAGATATTATCTTAATATACGCTGAGGCCGCTGATGAATTAAATATCGTAGATCAAAACGTTTATGACCAATTAGATAGAATTTTAGGCAGAGCAGAAGTTACGACCTTTGAAAATGGGCGAATTGAAAATGATCTAAAAGAATTTATTTTTTGGGAAAGAGCTAGAGAATTATGTTTTGAAGGACATGCAAAGTTTGATGTTGTTAGAGCTGGTCTTGATAAATTTTTATTAGAAGTTAAAGGGCAAGAACAAACGAATGATGAAAACAATCCTTCTGCAACTAGTGAAGTTAGTTGGACAGATAATGTACAACCATATCATTTGTTATTCCCTGTACCTGCTGCAGAAATGGAATCAAACTCAAGTATGGCTGGTAATCAAAACCCTGGATATTAAACTCTTTATTGAGCTATTTTGGGTAAGCTTTTTAGATAAGCAATCAATAATTTAAGCAATTGAAACTTAGATGTCTTAAAATAATAGTCTTTCAGAAATAATTTAAGAAAAAAATAAGTATTAAAAATTAATATAATAATTTATTAACCATGATTAAATTACAGCATGAATTAATAGTCATGGGACTACTCACAATTGCACTTGTTGGTTGTAAAACAACTAAGAAATTAGAGTATGACAATAAAAAAAACCCCAATATCCTTTTTATAATGTCTGATGACCATACAACTAATGCAATAAGTGCATATGGGTCAAGATTAGCGAATATTGCACCAACACCAAATATTGATAGACTTGCATCTGAAGGGGTATTAATGGATAATGTATTTTGTACCAATAGTATATGCACTCCAAGTAGAGCGGTCATAATGACGGGAGAGTATAGTCAGAATAATGGTGTAAAAACACTAGATGACGATTTTGACAAAGAAAGGGAGAATATTGCTAAAATCCTTCAAAAATCAGGGTATCAAACCGCAATGATCGGAAAATGGCACTTACATACAGAACCTACAGGCTTTGATTATTATAACGTATTGCCTGGACAGGGAAAGTACAACAATCCCAGATTGAAAGAAAAAGGAAAGCCTTGGAAAGATCACAATAAAGGAGGAGAAAAGTATGAAGGCTATGTTACGGATGTAATTACAGACCAAACTATAGATTGGATGGATAATAGGGACAAGGAGAAGCCATTTTTCCTGATGTCACACCATAAAGCTCCTCACGGATTATGGGAATTTGCCCAAAGGCATGCGGAATTATTCAAAGATGTGGATATTCCCGAACCTGAAAGTTTATATACTAATGAAAACCATGGTCCTATCCATGGAGAAAAATATGGTTCCTCAATTTCATCAAGAAATCCCGGAAGGAATATGTTGGCACAGGTAACGAGTGAAAAATGGCCAACAGGTCCGATAAATGTATCGGGAATGAGCGATAAAGAAAAAGTAAGTGCAACATATCAAAAGTATCTAAAGGACTATTTACGTACAGTTGCTGCAATCGACGAAAATGTGGGGCGCATTCTAGATTACTTGGATGAAAACGGGCTAACAGAAAATACAATTGTCATATATACTTCCGATCAAGGACAGTTTTTGGGGGAACATGATTATTTTGACAAGAGGTGGATGTATGAAGAGTCTTTAAGAATGCCTTTTGTAATACGCTATCCTAAAGAAATAAAACCGAAGCAACGCAATTCTGATATGACCCTAAATGTTGATTTTGCACCTACTTTTTTAGACTACGCAGGAGTTGAGAAAGTACCTAGTTACATGCAAGGGAAAAGTTTTAGGTGTAACCTGACCGGAAATACATCCGAAGATTGGAGAACATCGATGTACTATCGTTATTGGATGCATATGGCACATCATTACAACCCAGCCCATTATGGAATAAGAACGGAAGATTATAAATTGATATTTTTTTATGGCTTACAACTAGATTCCACTAACAACAGTTTAAAAGAGAATTATTACAATACTCCGACTGAACCCTATTGGGAATTGTACGATCTTAAAAATGACCCCAAGGAAATGAACAACATTTATGAAGACCCTAAATACATAGATATTGTAAAGCAGTTGAAAGAGGAATTGCTCAAGTTGAAGGAAGATTTTGGGGATACTGATGAAATATATCCGGAATTAATGAAAGTAAGGGAAAAATATTGGGATTAACAATAAAAAAATTAAAATATAAATATGAAGAAATTACATCAAAAATTATTTGTTCTTTTCTTGATGGTACTCGTAATTGTAGGTTGTAAAACTACCTATAAACGTGAAAGTAATGCTAAGATTGAAACAGTAGTAAAGAAACCTAATATTTTATTCTTGTTAACTGATGATCAAAGTTTCAGTGCAATAAATTCTTTAGGAAACAATGAGGTTTACACACCAAATATTGATAAATTGGTGACCAACGGAACTTCCTTTACCCATGCCCATATCATGGGATCTAATAGCGGTGCAGTTTGCTTACCTAGTAGAGCTATGTTAATGACAGGGAGGTATGTTCAAAATTTAGCAAAAGTTTCTGGAGCAATTGATACAAACGATAAAACAATGCCGGAAGTATTAAAAAGTGCAGGCTATACTACGTTTGAAACAGGTAAGTGGCATAATGGACAACAAGCGTTTGCTAAATCATTCACTACTGGTGCTAATATTTTTATGGGAGGAATGAGTAATCATTTAAAAGTCCCTTTACATGATTTTGATGAGACTGGAGAATATCCAAAAAGCAAAATCAAATACGAAGACAAGTTTTCAAGTGTGATATTTAGAGAATCTGCAGTTGATTTTTTAGAAAACTATAAGCAAGAAAAACCCTTTTTCGCTTATGTAGCATTTTCATCACCTCACGATCCTAGGATGGCGCCAGAAGTGTATCAAAAAAAGTATAACACATCTAATATTTCATTGCCTAAAAATTTCTTCCCGAAACATCCTTTTGATAATGGGGAATTAATTATTAGAGATGAAAACTTATTACCATTTCCAAGAACGGAAGAAGCTGTCAAAGGAGAAATTGCAGCCTATTACGCTATGATTTCTGAAGTCGATGATAATATTGGTAAAATATTAAAGGCTTTAGAGAAAAGTGGGCATGCAGATAACACAATTATTATTTTTGCATCAGATAACGGATTAGCAGCAGGACAGCATGGATTATTGGGCAAGCAAAATCTTTACGACCATAGTGTAAGAGTGCCTTTGGTAATTTCGGGTCCTGGGATCAAAAAAGGAGAACGTACAGAAAGTCTGGTGTATTTAAATGATATTTTTCCAACAGTTGCAGATATAGTTGGAGTTGAAAAACCAGAAACTATTGATGGCCTTAGTCTTTTACCAATTCTTAAAGATTCAAAAGCAACAGTTAGAGAATCTGTATACTTTTTATACAAAAATTTTCAAAGAGGAGTTAGAACTAAAAACTGGAAACTTATCAAATACCTTGCTAAAGGTAAGAAAACAACTCAACTTTTTGAGATAAAAAAAGATCCATTAGAAATGAACAATTTAGCAAATGATCCAAAATATAAAAACAAAGTTGAAGAAATGACAGTCTTGTTACAAGAATGGATGAATAAAAGTGGTGATAAAGTGCAATTAGATAAACCTGACTGGGGTGTTAAAGTTATTAAATCTTGGGTAACTATGAGAAAAGAAAGAGGATTGAGCCTTGATTCTAAAGGCATTCATTAAAATAAATTTTCTTAATTTTAATTAATTCAGATTTGAAACGTATTTAATTTTATAACTAATATGAGGGTAAATATTTTAAACTTTTTAAGTGCTGGGTTTTTTCTTTCATTTATATCATGTAATATTCAAGTAGTTGATTCCGTTAAAACATCAGCATTGCGATATCAAGCTTCGATTCTTGTTCATGTTGACCCGAAGGGAGATGGAGATGGTTCTCATGAAAATCCGTTAGGAACATTAGAGCAAGCAAGAGATAGGGTACGTGAATTGCGATTGGCTGGAGAAAGGAGAAATATTGATATTATTTTAAATGATGGTACTTATGAACTCGAGAAAACCTTTATTTTAAACCTTTCCGATTCAGCTCCTGAAGGGAGCGTTACACGTTATATAGCTGCTAAAAACAGTAACCCAATAATAAGTGGAGGAGTAAATGTAATGGGGTGGGAGAAAACCGATTTACAAAAAGAAAATATTTGGGTAGCCAAAGTTCCTTGGGCAAAAGGCAATGAGTTTTTTCATTGTCTATTTGATAACACAAAATTATTATCTAGAGCGCAATCTAAAAAAATTATAATTTCTAATAAAAGTCGTGTTAAAGATTATGCAGGAGAATTAAAGTATAAGTATGAGTTTGGATTTGAGGACCCTGGTAATAATGGTATCATTAAAAATTGGGATAATTTAGAAGATATCGAATTATTTGGAATGCCTACACGTAAATGGCTTGTAAACTACCTCCCTATCGAATCTTTAGATATGAACAAGAAGGAGGGTAAACTTGCAATTCAAGCCACTTATAGAATGGGTGGTGAGTTTTTTGTAGAGAATAGTCTTGATCATTTGGATACACCTGGAGAGTGGGCACTTAATTCAAAAAAAGGCCTCTTGTATTACTGGCCAAAATCAGGTAAGCCTGGAGAAAATATAGTTGCACCCCGTCTTGATGAATTAATTCGTATTGAAGGGGAATCAGATATGAGTATTGAGGGACTTAATGACAAGCCTGTAAACGGAATTGTGTTTGAAGGTATTACATTTTCTTACGCAGACCGTCAGAAATGGACGGTTGATGATATTGGTCTTCAACATGATTGGAACATGTGGGATAAATCTAATGGTTTGTTACGTTTCCGAGGAACTCAAAACTGCATCGTGAATAATTGTACGTTTATTAATAGTGGAAGTGATGGGGTTCGTTTTGATTTGTTCAGTCAGAACAATACAGTACAAAATTCTACTTTTAATAACCTTGGAGGTACAGGTATATTATTTAGTGGTTATGGTCCTGGATTAAAGGACGTGAATAAAAGAAACAAGATATATAATAATGAATTAACAGATGTAGGATCGCTATTTTGGCATTCACCAGGGATTTTTATTTGGCAAAGTGGAAGTAATCTAATATCAAGTAATCATATTTATGATCAAGGATATTCAGGATTATTAATCAGTGGTGTACGTCGTCGTTTCTTTGACCCCATATTTAAAAAAATGGGACAAGAATATCCTTATTCAAGGTGGAGTTTTCCCAAAGGTGGGCGCGAAAACATCGGAGCAATTCGTTGGGATGAAATATCCTTAGAAAGTATTACAGAATGGTCTTCTTATGAACCTTATATGCATGCCAGAAATAACATTATTGAATACAACGAAGTTCATGATTGTTTAAAGCGTTTACATGATGGTAATGCTATTTACCTTTCAGCACACGGCAATGGAAATATTATCCGTAAAAATGTCACTTATAATCATCCAGAAGGTGCTTTAATAAGAACAGATGACGATTCACATAATGTAACGGTAACAGAAAATATTTGTATTGGTTCAGAAGAACCAGAGTCACAAGGACTTTGTTTGAAAGGGCTTAATTTTTTTGAAAACAACTTATTGTTCAATTCCATGCTTCTAACAGGGAGTGCAGGAAATACTGCAGATATCAGATCATCTTACCAGAAAAATATTGTGTATTTTTCAAAAAAAGATTCTATATTTCATAAACGACTAAATATGTTTTCAAAAAATTTAAATAAAAACATCTATTATAATCCAAACATTAAGTTGGCAGAAAATTTTATATTAGAAGAGCAAAAAGGTAAGCGTGACACTGAAAGTATTGCGGCGGATCCGTTATTTGTAAATATGTCAGAAGGTAATTTTTCTTTTAAGAAAAAATCTCCAGCAATAAAGCTAGGTATTAATGCCATTTCTTTAGAGGAAGTTAAAAAAATTGGCTGTACTAGTGACCCATGGTTGGAGAGAGCAATAAAATTTAAAGGGTTTCCTATGGTAACTAAATAGAAACTAAGATGGATTGAGCCTTGACTTTAAAGGCGGTCATTAATTCTAACATATTGGGTGTGAAAAGCCTTTTAAGTGTTGAAAAATCTTTCATAATAGATACTAATTATTCTTTTATTTTTTGAAAGGTAAAAAGAGTAACAAATTAATTTGCTACTCTTTTTTTTATAAATTTTATTTAATATTGGATATCTTAAATCCGAATACAAACTGAGATTTTAAATCTCTTATTCCTATTGAAGAAATATCTACAATAATTCCTTCCGAAGTTGTTTTATACTTTAATGATTTGTCACAGCCCATTAAAGATATATTCGTTTCTTTTGTAGGTTTTACATCTTTAATAAAGATTGATTTGGTTTTTGGCCATTCTGGTGAAAATGCATACAAGTTAGATTCTTTTTTTGTAAACCAAAACTCTTTTACAGAATTCCCTTCCTTTGGACTAATAGTCATTTCATATATTGGAAACCCTGAATGAAAATCACTTTTACTGAATTCAGGCCTTTTACCTTCGCTCCATTGTGCATCTTTTATCCATTGATGTGTATCATAAATTCCTTCACTATATATATTTAACCAATTACCGATTTCTAATAATCTTTGTTGCATAATAACAGGTATTGTTCCGTCAGGATTTGGCCCAATATTTAGCAGCAAGTTTCCTCCTCTACTAATAATATCCATTAACATAAAAATTAGTTCTTTCTCAGTTCTGTAGTCATCAATATTTTCGATTCTATTAATTCCAAAAGACATTCCAATACCTCTGTTTTCTTCCCAAGGTTTTGAACCATCTGAAAAACCAGAACCATATTCAGTCGTATAATAACTTCCATGTTTACCTCTTACTTTTCCCCAACGGTCATTTAAAACTAATTCGTCTTTGTTAGGAGCATTATTTAAAGCCCAAGTTAGCAAAGGTAATGTTTGCCATTTTTTATAATCCATCCACCAATCACCATCTGAAAACAACAATGCTGGTTCATACTCATTCATTAATTGCTTTACCTGAGGATACATTACTTCATGCACATATTTATCTAATCCTGCTTTGGCTGCTGCAACCTCTTCTTGTGAAAATTTAGATTTTTTACCTCCTTTAGCAGCAGTGTCAACAGATAGACTTCCTGAGCTCATAATTTGTTGTTGTTTTTTCGTCCAATATGGATTGTACCAATCCCAAATAGAATAATACAATCCCATTTTAATTCCCTCTTCTTTTACCGCAGATGTTAAGTCACCTACCAAATCTCTTTTGGGACCAGATTCTATAGAATTCCAAGGCATATTATAGCTTTCTGAAGCTTCCTTATTAGGCCATAAACAATAACCATCATGGTGTTTTGATGTTAACACAACATACTTTGCACCTGATCTTTTGAATATATTAGCCCATTCTTTTGGATTAAATAACTCTGCCTTAAAACCGTCTCTAAATTCAGCATAATCATAATCTACCCCATAATTTTTATTATGGAATTTTGTGATTGCCTCATGGCGCTCTTTTCTCTTCAAATTATTCGTGTTTGGATCTTCATTTAAAGCATTCCAATACCATTCTGCATAAGTTCCTTTATTTGTATATCCAGGCACAGAATACAACCCCCAATGAATAAAAATTCCAAATTTTGCATTTGAAAACCATTCTGGTGTTTCTCTTGTGTCTAAAGATTTCCACGTTGGTTGGTATGTTTTTTGAGCAATACTTAAAGTAGTCCAAAATAATCCTACTAGTAATAAACTTTTAATCTTCATAAAATATAATTTGATGTAAATTTAATTCTTAAAACATATTACTTTCTATTTATTTCCCACAAAAAATAACATAAATATAACATCTCTTTACTATAAATTTTAAATGATTAAGATTATTCCACTTCTTAAATAAACTTCTAATAAGCCAAAAATAAACGGTATTGAAAATGCCGATTATCCAAATTATTTGTGGTTTAAAATTAGCTTGGAAGCTAGTTAAATCTATCTGAAGACTTTCGCACAATTAATTCAGCATCAATAATTATTTTATTTAACCCTTTTTCTCTAGACGGATTTTTAATTCTTTTTAAAAATATGTCAGCTGCTTTTCTCCCAATTTGTGCACTGTGCTGATTAATTGTAGAAATTGAAGGGTTTACATAGGAAGTAAAAGGCTCGTTAGAAAAACCCACTAAAGCTATTTCTTCTGGTACTTTTATATTTCGCTCTAACAAAACCTGTAAGGCACCTAAGGCAGCAAAATCACCAGCTGCATATACGGCATCCGGTCTTTCAGGAAGCTCGAGAAATTGTTCCATAATTCTTCTTCCGTCATCTATTCTAAGATTACTTTCAATAATTAATCTTTCATTTAATTGTAAATTATTTTTTTGTAGCGCATCTCTATACCCCATCATGCGATGTTTATATATTCGTTTATGTTTAAAGCCTGAAATATGTGCTATTTTTTTACACCCTTGCTCCACTAAATGGTCGACAACAATATGGCTACAATTATAATCATCAATTCCAACATAATCAACTTCTAAATCATCTCCACCTCTATCAAATAAAATCAAGGGTATTCCATTCTTTTTTATTTTTCTATAATAATCTAACTCTATCGTTTCGTTCGCTATAGAGGCAATAATACCATCTACTTGAGTAAATAATAACGATTCAATATTATTACACTCTTTCTCATAAGACTCATAGGATAGCGCAATAATAATATTATACCCTTCTTTATTAAGAACTTTCTCAATGTTTTCTACAATTGAAGAAAAAAAAGCACTATTGTTTCTAGGGATTATAATACCAACCAAGTAACTTTTACCACTCCTTAATGCATTTGCTAATTGATTAGGTTGATATCCTAATCTTTTAGCAATTTGCTGAACAGCAGCCCTTGTCTTATCACTAATTCTTGAATTATTATTTAAAGCTCTAGAAACAGTTGAAGGAGAAACTCCTAAAACATTTGCAATATCTTTTATACTAGTTTTCTTCGGGGCTTTCATTTTTTTTATATATTTGCGCAAACGATTGCACAAATATAGTTTGTTTTTTATAATAATTAATGTTTTCAAAAAAATAGATTTCAGACTCTGTTAATAAATAGTATTATTATAGTATTTAAAAGGTTCGTTTATAAAACTATTTTTTTTATAAATTGCGCAAACGTTTGCACTAAATAAAATTAAAAATCTAATCACTAAAAATCATAAAGATGAAGTATATAGTTTGTGAAAAACCAGGAGAATTTATTCTAAAAGAAAAAGAAGCTCCAATAAGAAAAGAAGGAGAAGCATTACTTCAAATTAACAAAGTTGGTATTTGCGGTACAGATTTACATGCTTATGCAGGTAACCAAGCTTTTTTTACATACCCAAGAATTTTAGGGCATGAATTGGCCTCTGAAGTTTTAGAAATTGGAGAAAATGATAGAGGAATTATAGCCGGAGATAAAGTAGTGGTAATGCCTTATATAAGTGACCCAAATAGTGTTGCTTCTAGAAATGGAAAACCAAACTGTTGTCCAAACATCACTGTATTAGGTGTTCATGGAGATGGAGGAATGCAAGAACAAATTACCGTTCCTGCAAACATTTTACTAAAAGCAAACAACCTTTCAGACAATGAAATGGCAATTGTGGAACCTTTAGCAATTGGTGCGCATGCAGTAAGAAGAGCCGCAATTCAAAAAGGTGAAATTGTGGCGGTTGTAGGAGCTGGACCTATTGGAATTGGAATTATGAAATTGGCGCAAATAGCAGGTGCAAAAGTGATTGCTATTGACATGAACCAAGATCGTTTAACATATGCTAAAGAAAAAATAGGTGTAGATTATATTGTAAAAGCAGGAGCAGAAGCGGTAGAAGAAGTTTCAAAAATCACCAATGGCGATTTATGTAATGCTGTTTTTGATGCATCAGGAAATAAATATGCTTTAGAAGCTTGTCCTGATTATATGTCACATGGAGGACGTTTTGTTTTAGTAGGTTTATCCAAAGGAGAATTAACATACTCACATCCGAAAATACACGCAAAAGAGATGACGTTGATGTGCAGTAGAAATGCAACTACAGAAGATTTTGAGCAAGTTATTCGTGTTTTAAATCAATTTCCAACAGAATCTTTTATTACCCATTCTGTAGATTTCACAGAAATGATCGAAAACTTTGATAGCTGGTTAGATCCAAAAACAGGTGTTATAAAAGCAACGGTAAGTTTTAATTAAGAAAAGAATAAATGCCTAAAAATTACGTCCAGATAGACCCAAAAGACAACATTATAGTTGCTATTATTCCTTTAGAAAAAGGTTTAGTCACACAAGTTGCAGGAAAACAAGTGGTTTTAAAAGAAAACATCAAACAAAAGCATAAGTATTCATTAAACGATTTTAATATTGGCGATGAAATATATATGTACGGAGTTTTAATTGGTAAAGCAATGCACCCTATACTGGAAGGTTGTGCTATTACTATAGAAAATGTAAAACATGCTTCTGCAGAATTTCAAGATTCTAAAGATAAATTTACATGGACAGCTCCAGATGCATCCAATTTTGTTGGAAGAACATTTGAAGGATACCATAGACAAGACGGGAAAGTAGGTACTGCAAACTATTGGTTAGTAATTCCTTTAACTTTCTGTGAAAATAGAAATGTAGATGTTTTAGAAGGTGCCCTTACCGAGAAATTAGGATACGAAACTAAAAAAGATTTTGCCGTAGACACTGAGGCTTTAATTAATCAATATAAAGCAGGAGCTACAAATGAAGCTATATTTAACACCCCTATTATCAGTACAAAGGAGGAAATAACTAAAAACAGATTGTTTTCTAATGTAGATGGAATTAAATTTCTAAAACACGATGGAGGATGTGGCGGAATCCGTCAAGATTCTGAAGTTTTAGTTAAATTGTTAGCGGGTTATATTGCAAATCCGAATGTTGCAGGTGCTACTATTTTTAGTTTAGGATGCCAAAATGCACAAATTAGTATGCTACAAGACGCCATAGATGCGATTGCACCAAACAACAAAAAACCTGTTCATTATTTAGAACAACAACAGAGTGCAAGCGAAAGACATTTAATAGAAGAAGCAGTAAAGCACACTTTTTTAGGTTTGGTTGATGCTAATAAGATTGAACGCAAACCAGCTCCATTAAGCAAACTAGTTTTAGGTTTAGAATGTGGAGGATCTGATGGCTTTTCAGGAATCTCTGCAAACCCTGCTTTAGGATATACTTCCGATTTATTAGTCGCTTTAGGCGGAAGTGCTGTTTTATCTGAATTCCCAGAATTGAATGGCGTAGAACAAGAACTTATTAACAGATGTGAAACAGCAGAAGATTCTAAAAAATTCTACGACTTAATGAGAGCTTACTCTGCATCTGCAGTTGCTGTAGGTTCTGGGTTTGAAAACAATCCATCACCAGGAAATATCAAAGACGGTTTAATTACAGATGCTATGAAATCTGCTGGTGCAGCGAAAAAAGGAGGAACATCACCTGTTATAAAAGTATTAGATTATACAGAACAAGTTACAAAACCAGGATTAAATTTATTATGCACACCAGGAAACGACGTAGAATCTACTACAGGTTTAGTTGGTTCTGGTTGTAATGTTGTAGTTTTTACTACAGGTTTAGGAACACCAACAGGAAATCCTGTTGCACCTGTTTTAAAAATGTCTAGTAATACCAATTTATTTGAACGTATGAATGATATAATTGATATCAATGCGGGGACTGTAATTACGGGAGAAGATACAATTGAGTCTATGGGTGAAAAAATCCTAGACCATATCATTAGAGTTGCAAGTGGAGAAACACCATCGAAAGCAGTCTTACATGGAAATAACGATTTTATTCCTTGGAAAAGAGGAGTTTCATTATAAAAATTAAAATGAAAAATTTAAATAGAAGTACAGTAAAAGCAAACACATACACAGAACGAATTATACAATTCGGTGAAGGTAATTTTTTAAGAGCCTTTGCCAATTGGATGATTCATGAAATGAACAAACAAGCCAATTTTGATGCTGGTGTTGTGGCTGTTCAGCCAATAAACCAAGGTTTAATTAAAATGTTAGATGATCAAGATGGATTGTACACATTATATTTAAACGGAATTAAAAACGGAAAAGCAATTAGCGAACATGAAATCATTGATTGTATTCAAAGAGGAATCAATCCTTATGAAAATCATGCAGATTATTTAGCAGTTGCAGAAAATCCTGATTTAAGATTTATGATTTCAAATACCACAGAAGCTGGTATTGCATATAATAATGATGATAAATTAGATAACGCTCCACAGAGTAGCTTTCCAGGTAAATTAACTGCATTATTATACAAGAGATTTCAAACATTTGGAGGTGCTTCAGATAAAGGATTGATTTTAATTCCTTGTGAATTAATTGATAATAATGGAGAAAACCTAAAAAGAATCATTTTACACTATGCAGATGATTGGAAACTTGGAGCTGAATTTGTAGAATGGATTAATGAAGACAATATTTTCTGTAATACATTAGTAGATAGAATTGTACCTGGATATCCAAGAGATAAAATGGATGCAATTACTGAAGAATTAGGATATAAAGACAATTTAGTTGTAGAAGGTGAACAATTCCATTTATGGGTAATTGAAGGACCTGCATCTGTAAAAGAAGAAATTCCTGCAGAAACCTGTGGGTTAAATGTAGTATTTACAGACAACCAAGAACCTTATAGAACACGTAAAGTAAGAATCTTAAACGGTGCACACACAAGTTTAGTCCCAGTAGGTTATTTATACGGAATTGATAAAGTACGTGAATCTTTAGAAGATGAGGTTGTTGGTAAATTTTTAAAGGATGCTATTTTTAATGAAATCTGTCCGACTTTAGATTTACCAGAAGAAGAGTTAAGTCAGTTTTCTGCAGATGTTTTAGATCGTTTTAGAAACCCTTATTTAGAGCATGCTTTAATGAGTATTTCTTTAAACTCAACTTCTAAATATAAGACACGTGTATTGCCTTCTGTTCTAGAATATATCAAAAGAAAAAATAAGAATCCAGAACATTTATTATTCTCATTAGCGGCATTAATTGCTTTTTATAGAGGAGAAAGAGGAGAAGAAAGGTTTACCGTAAAAGACGATCAATCTGTCTTAGATTTCTTTGCAACACAATGGGCTAAAGGAGATGCTGTATCCGTAGTAAAAGCAACATTGAAGAATACTGCTTTTTGGGGAACAGATTTAACGCAATTTGAAGGTTTAGAAGAAACTGTAACAAATAGTTTAGAAAGCATTATTATGAACGGAATGAAAGCAACATTACAAGCTTTTGTAAAATAATTTTAGTTAGATATGGTTATAGATTCGCACCAACATTTTTGGAAATACGAACCTGTGAAACACAGTTGGATTGACGACGATATGTCTGTAATTCGTCGTGACTTTTTACCTTCTGATTTAGCAAAAGTGTATCAAGAGAACAGCATTGATGGCTGTGTTGCTGTGCAGGCAGATCAAACCCAAGAAGAGACCGATTTTTTAATTGATTTAGCTTCTATCAACAATTTTATTAAAGGAATTGTTGGTTGGGTAGATTTACGAGCAGAAAACATTGAAAACGTTTTAGAAAAATACAGTACGGATAAAATTGTAAAAGGTTTTAGACATGTTGTTCAAGGAGAAGCGGATCATAATTTTTTGTTACGTCCAAATTTCTCTAGAGGAATTTCTCTACTAGAAAAACATAACTTCACGTATGATATTTTAGTTTTCCCACATCAATTAGGGTCTGTATTAGAATTTGTGAAAAAATTCCCACATCAAAAGTTTGTGATTGATCATATTGCCAAACCTTATATCAAAGATGGATATTTTGAAGGATGGGCAACTATGATGACATCAATAGGAAAACATGAAAATGTTTCTTGTAAAATGTCTGGAATGGTAACCGAGGCTGACTTTATCACATGGACTCCGGAACAAATTCATCCATATATGGATACCGCCTTAGAGGCCTTTGGGAGTAAAAGAATATTATTTGGGTCAGATTGGCCGGTATGTTTAGTCGCAGGGAATTACAGTAAAATTAAAAAATTAACAACAGATTTTATATCACAACTTTCGCAAATTGAGCAAAATTCAATTATGGGAAATAATGCAATAGAATTTTACAACTTATAAAAACACACTATGGACTTAGGTTTAAGAGGAAAGGTAGTAGTCATAACTGGTGCTGCTGGATTAAAGGGAAGTATAGGTGCAACTATACTACAACAATTAGCTGAAGAAGGAGCAATACCTGCAGTGATAGATAGAAACGATAGAGGCTTTGCTTATGTTGAAGAACTACAAAAAAAAGGTATTGATGCATTATTTTGTAAAACGGACGTAACAAAACCAGAAGAAGTAGAAACTGCTATAGCTGCCATTGTAAAAAAATATAATAAAATTGATGTTGTAATTAACAATGTTGGTGTAAATGATGGAGCTGGATTAGAATCTTCTTATGACGATTTTATGAACTCTTTAAAATTAAACATGGTTAGTTACTTTTTAGTAGTTAAGCATGCTCTACCTTTATTGAAAGAATCGAAAGGAAATATTTTAAATATAGGGTCTAAAGTAGGCTTAACAGGACAAGGAGGTACTTCTGGCTACGCAGCTTCTAAGGGTGGTGTTTTAGGTTTAACGAGAGAATGGGCTGTAGATTTAATCAAATACAATATTCGTTCTAACGCAATTATTATTGCCGAAAGTTGGACACCTGCATATGATGCTTGGATTAAGACATTAGAAAACGGGGAAGAAAAATTAAAATCAATTGTTAAGAAAATTCCATTAGAAAATAGAATGACAACTCCTGCAGAAATTGCAGATCAATGTTTATTTACTATTTCAAATAAATCATCTCATACAACAGGTCAATTTATAGCTGTTGATGGTGGTTACGTAAACTTAGACAGATCATTATTATCAGAATAAACACATTTACTGAATGAATTGAAATATTATGAACTATTAATTTCATAATATTTCAATTACATATAAGAGTTATGAATTACAAAATAAAACATTGCATACTGCGCAGCTTTAGCCTTGCACATGGGACTTTTAGGAAGAAGTTTTTGATGAAATTATAGCTACTATTATTTCTAAAAGAAGTGAGATTAAATTAAAATTTTTTCATCAAGTTTTAACCTAGTAAAATCATTAAAATTGATTGCTATTTACAGGCTCCATATTTCTGATTCATTTTATCTAATGGATGGGCGAGAATTATACTATTATCATGTTTTTAAATGGCAGGATGATTAGCATTTTCTTGTCTATATGGTGTCTTTTGATGAGATGTATAATTGGTCTTTGTACGACTAAAATAAGGCTCTCGAATGCTAGCTAAAACAGCTACATCTGCATCGGGGTTAATTTTATAGCTGGTTTTCGAATTGTACTCAAACGGTGTGCGATTACTATGGTGGTTCTGTTTTTTGTTAAATCAGCTAAACTTTTTTGAATTAAAGCTTCACTTTCTGTGTCTAAATTTGAAGTCGTTTCATCTAAAATAATAATTTAAACATCTCGATTTATTCGAGACGTTTTTTTGTATTAAAACTATACAGATAGTTTCATATAACTTTTTATAAAACACAAACTACCCATAAATATCATTTAATCTAATATTTATAAATTTGTTATACAAAATGATACATCAGAACCCTTTTCACACTCTTAATAAATATAAATTTGTAATCAATTAAATAAAAAATATAAAATGAGTAATAAAATAACCATACCAATAGTAAGAAAAGAGTTATTATTTCCTTTTATCATTATTACATCCTTATTTGCTCTTTGGGGAATTGCCAACGACTTAACAAACCCAATGGTTTCTGCCTTTAAGAAAGTAATGCCTGAACTTTCAAATGTTCAAGCTTCATTAGTTCAATTTGCCTTTTATTTTGGATATTTTTTTATGGCTTTGCCTGCTGCATTGTTTATTAGAAAGTACAGTTATAAATCTGGAATAATACTTGGGTTAAGTTTGTATGCAATTGGAGCCTTTTTATTTTACCCAGCTGCTGAAAACGAACAATTTAATTATTTTCTAATCTCATTATGGATTATTACTTGCGGTTTAGCATTTTTAGAAACAACTTCTAATCCTTTAATTCTTTCAATGGGAGATAAAGAAACTGCTACACAACGTTTAAACTTAGCTCAGGCCTTTAACCCTATTGGTTCATTAACAGGAATGATTATCGCTCAAGTATTCGTAATCGAAGCCTTGCGCTCAGATGACTTTACTAATGAAGCGTACAATGCGCTAACTTCGAAAGAATTGGCTGCTATTAGAGAAAATGATTTAGAAATCATCAGCATTCCATATATCGCTTTAGGGGTATTGGTATTAATAATAATGGGAATTATCATTTGCACAAAAATGCCAAAGACCTCTGAAAAAGACAAGATGTCTTTATCTGAATCTTTTCATAAATTATTTGCTAATAAAAATTATAAGCAAGGTGTAATTGCTCAAGCATTCTATGTTGGTGCACAAATTATGTGTTGGACATATGTTTACCAATATGTAGATAATATTAACGATACTCTAGGACTAGAGTTAACTGCAACATATTTTAATGTGACTGCAATGATTATTTTCTTGACAGGAAGATGGATTGGAACTGCATTAATGAAAACAATCAATCCTTCAAAAATGTTACTCTTGTTCGGAATTGGTGGAGTGTTATTTTGTGGGGGTGCTATTGTAGTTCCTGGCGTTATCGGGTTGTACTCCTTAGTTGGTGTTTCCTTTTTTATGTCTATAATGTTTCCAACCATTTATGGCATTGCCTTAAAAGATATGGGTGATGAAGCAAAAATTGGTTCTGCGGGATTGGTAATGGCTATTGTTGGAGGTGCATTAATGCCAATTGCACAAGGTTGGATTCTTGATTGGGGTGGTTCCGGTTTTTCAGATGTTCAAATATTAGGATTTATTCCTGAAGTAAATTTCTCATTCATTTTACCATTAATCTGTTTGAGTGTGGTCGCTTATTATGGATATAATACATTCAATTCAACTCAGAAATAAACAATTCATTATTAAATTTTAAAAATCTAAATTATGTTAAAAGGAATATCCCCATTAATTAGTCCAGAGCTTTTAAAAGTTTTAGCAGAAATGGGACATGGTGACGAAATAATATTTGCAGATGCTCATTTCCCTGCATATTCATTCAATAAAAAAATTCTTCGTGCGGATGGGGTGCGTATTTCCGATTTACTTTCTAGCATATTGCCACTATTTGTTTTAGACGAATATGTTCCGCATCCAATTGTTATGATGGCAGCTGTAGAAGGAGATTCACTAGACCCTATTGTTGAAAAAAGTTATTTAGAAAGCATTTATTCTACTTATCCAGATACACCAAAAATAGAACGAATAGATCGATTTGATTTTTATGAACGTGCAAAAGGTGCTTTTGCAGTTGTTATGACAGGAGAGACTGTCAAGTATGGGAATATTTTAATCAAAAAGGGAGTAACTCCAATAGAGTAATTAAAAAGATCTTACAATTCGTTAAAACATAACTAATGAAAGAACAAATTAAAAAGATTGACCCTAAGTTAGCTCCTACGAAAGCCCTACACAAAGGAGCCAAAATTCCTACAATTGGTTTAGTTATTTTCGGTTCAGATAGTATTTTTATGAAGCCCCTATATATATGTATATATATTATTAGCATGGGTTGCATACATTCAGTTCATGCTCAAGACTACCATATATCGATTGATGGATATGATCATAATGTTGGTAACAAAGAGTACCCTTTCAGAACGATATCAAAAGCAGCATCAATTGCACTTCCCGGAGATGTCATTACAGTGCACGAAGGAACCTACAGAGAATGGGTAAATCCAAGTCACGGAGGTCTTAATGATCAAAATCGAATTATCTATCAAGCTGCTGAAGGTGAACAAGTTTGGATTAAAGGTTCTGAAATTATTAAAGGTTGGGAATTGTATGAAGGTAAGGTTTGGGTAGTTAGTCTTAATAACGAAATATTTGCCAATTTTAACCCTTACAAAGAAATTTTGAAAGGAGATTGGTTAATGAATACCTATGGTAGAGATCACCACCTCGGTGAGGTTTATATTAATGGAGAAGCACTTTATGAAATTGATGATTTGAAAGAAGTCTTATCAGAGACACCCTTAAAAAGAGCTGTTGATTCTGAGGCTTCAAAATACAAATGGATGTGTAAAGTAGGTGAAAAAACAACAATGCTATATGCCAATTTTAATGGACTTGATCCAAATGAGCAAGTTGTGGAGATTAATGTTCGACCTGCTGTATTTTTCCCAAAGCGAACCGGCATAAATTATATAACTGTTCGTGGGTTTAACATGGCACATGCCGCTACTCAATGGGCGCCTCCGACAGCACACCAAGAAGGTCTCATTGGCCCTAATTGGAGTAAAGGTTGGATTATAGAAAATAATTTAATATCGGACTCAAAATGTACCGGAATAAGTCTTGGAAAAGAGTCGAGTACAGGACAAAATGAATGGACAAATTTAAAAGTAAAACATGGGACTCAGCGTCAGCGTGAAGTTGTTTTTGATGCGCTTACAAAGGGATGGTCAAAAGAAACTATAGGCTCCCATATTGTTAGAAACAATACTATAAAAAATTGTGAGCAAGCAGGTATTTGTGGGCATTTAGGAGCGATTTTTAGTAAAATATATAACAACCATATTTTTAATATACACACCAAACAACAGTTTTTTGGATTCGAGACAGGTGGCATAAAACTGCATGCCGCTATTGATACATCAATTGAAGGAAATTTAATTCACAATAATTATCGTGGGCTTTGGTTAGATTGGCAATCACAAGGTACTCAAGTATCTAAAAATATTTTTTACAACAATACAAAAGAGGATTTTTTTAACGAGGTAAATCATGGCCCTATGGTTGTGGATAATAATATTTTTCTTTCTAAAAATTCAATTATCAATGTATCTCAAGGCACAGCCTATCTACATAATCTTGTTGGAGGAAACATCCTAATGCGATTGGCACCAAGCCGTTTCACTCCTTACCACTTCCCCCATTCAACAGCAGTTGCTGGCTTAATGGGGATCAATCTTGGCGACGACCGATTTTATAATAATATTTTCAGTTCCAATACCCCTTCGAAGAATAAGCATTTATTTACGGGTCTTAACGCTTTTGACGGGTTTCCACTTTCTGATGATGCTTGGTATCAAGACAAGAAAAGGCCAGATGATTTTGCAGCACTTCAATTGCCTGTTTATATCGCCTCCAATCTTTATTATAATATAGCTTTGCCTTTTGAAAGAGAAGAAAATAATATCGTAGACGCCACTCATAACCCAACAGCATCAATTGAGCAGCTAGGGAAGAAATTTTTTTTAAAGATCAATATTAATAAGAGTTATAAAAAATTAGAAACTAAGCTCATTACAACCGCTATTTTAGGAAGTGCTTTTCAAACAGAAACTCCTTTTGAAAATATGGACGGTTCAAAAATGATTTTTAACACTGATTTTTTAAATAATCTCCGCTCTTCAAAATCGCCTAAAGCAGGGCCTTTTGAATTGTTGACCATTGGAAAAAATAAAATTGAAGTTTTTGATTTAAAAAATATCAAACATTAATTAAAGTGAAGTGGAAAAATAAAAATATTATAATTACTGCTGTTTTATTTGTACTGATATCAATTCTATTAGGCATGTCTTTAAGGTGGGTCTACATACAGGAAAAGAAGTTAAAATCAACCCTAGATCAAACTCTCAATAGATTAGAGGTTTTTGCCTTTCAAAACAATTATAACTAATAAAAAATCTCTTGCTAATTATGTTTTTTATATTTGCAAAAGTTTTCTTAATCTAAAATAATTACCCATTATGAAAAATTTAATTATTGTTGGGCATCCAGATATTAATTCTTTTTGCTATAGTGGAATATTCAAAACA
>Ga0209534_10000878_pt1 | contig 32944 bp, 42 predicted proteins | sample COG_07_FD_184751 | JGI IMG/M metagenome (GOLD analysis project Ga0209534, IMG submission 184751) | Pelagic Microbial community sample from North Sea - COGITO 998_met_07 (SPAdes) (version 2) | ecosystem: Environmental > Aquatic > Marine > Neritic zone/Coastal water | place: Helgoland, sampling...
TCCAAAGATAAGTTCCTCCGTTTACGGTTGGTATCGGAAAAGATACCCCCGTAGTGTTTGCACCTGCCCCCGTAATAACAATCCATTCGCCATCTTGAACCGCTGAACCTCCACCATTCGGAATCCAATCTGCCGCAACATTGGAAGCTAACTCAGGGCCAGTAGCAACCCCTGTTGACACGTACTCGCTGGGGTTCTGATTGGTCTGGCCGTCAGTGATTTCTATCTGGACTTCAGTCATTGTTACGTCAACTGGAAGACCGTTAACACCAGCGGAGTTGCCATAGACTCTCCAGTAAAACCCGCCGCTAGCCACGTTGCTGTATGATTCTGTAATAAGCTGGGGCGTTGGCCCCACAGTACGGTCTCGACTTACATCACCCGGATCACCGGGCCATATCCTTAATAATATTTCTCTTGAAGCCGACACTAGAAATCTAGATACGATTTTATGTCCTGTAGCAGCAGGAATAGTCGAAGAAAAACCGGAATAATCTGAACTTGTTGTCCCGCCGGGATCACAGGTAAATGTATTCCCTGATAAGAGAACAGGAGCTACCCCAGCCCCTGCCGCCGTTTTTTGCCATGTCGATGCACTCATGTTCTGAGAATTAGCAACCAGATTCTCTACCCGCCTAGCACCCTGAAACCTTGGCTCTTGGCTCTCGACCGTCTTGATCAAGCCTTCAAAGTCTTCAAATGTCGCCGCAGTAGCGCGGGTGAACGTGGGATCAGTGCCAGTGGTTGCTGCTAGGGTGTTCTGGCCCTTCCAGTAGAACAGTGGGACGGGTGATACTGGACCACCGCCTCCACCCTGAATGACTGACCTGATGGCTTCAACTATTGGAGTTCTGATGGCCGTTTTCATTCGATCACCTCAATGGTCCACTTCGTATCAACCTCGATAGCCCCGCCCTCGTTGCCTGTCAGTTCTTGTTTGTCGCTGTACCCGTGTTTGGTCAGCATGAGCTTGACAATGCTTGAGTTGAAGTCGCTGGTTAAACCGCCGTTAGTCAGTGCTAGATGTTGTCCATCCAGCAAACTTTCTACGATGTCCGAAAAATCAGCCTTTTCTGGGTCGTCAATCCAGAGGTAAATCGTTGATCTAGAACGGTTTAATGCTTTTGTGAGCCCTACAATTGAAGGAACTACATGCCCCATTTCAAGGTATCCACCATCTACATAGGCTTGGGCCTTAATGAGGGTTTCATCATTGTAGTCGGTGGGTCTGCCTCTCATTTAGTGAGCCTTATCAATTATCTGGTTACTTGCTTCATCTCATACGGTTTTGGGTATAAATGCCGGCAAATATGGTGGTTTTTTATCAACTTGAGGAATATTTTAGATGATTTTCATAAAAATGAATAGTTTTCATGATTTATGCTTTGGTTATTGATTACTTTTTGCGCTTTTTTGCCTTAGTCGTCCTTGCTGCCTGCTTGAATGCCTTTGCGCTGGGTGATCCTGCTGATCCTGCCTTACGCATTTTTTCGCCCGATCCTGCTGCAATACGTTTTTTCTTTGCGTAGATGTTTGAATAGAGCCCTTTTTTTGGCATGTTACATGTCCTCTGTTTTTTTAATGTTGGTTTACCATCGTCCTCTGGTCCAACCTCCAGCCCTCACCCCTAGCTTGTAGACGCTCCTAGTGATCTTGCTGACTCCCCTAGCCTCTAGTGCCTCTCTGAATATCTCGTCGCAGATGCTTCTTGATCCGAATTGGATCTGATACAGGTAGTCATGAACGGCAGCGGCTTTCCTTGATGGCCCGAATCTGTTGAACAGCCATCGTAAGAGTCTAGGGATTGAAGCGAAGTCGATCAGGGTTCCCGCTGGGACCGTAATGATGTGTTCTGATCCTTCAAAGGTGAAGTCATTGAGAACTTTGAAGTAGCCTGTCTTGCTGTCAGGGTGGTCCTCCTTATCAACGACCCTAACATCTAAGTCATTGAGGAATCTCACTCTGGGGGAATCTGTGGGACAAGTTTCATGTAGCATTCTGTCCCGTCTGAGCTTACTGCTGCCTCAGTGACTCTCATGCCTGCTTCTGGGCTTATCTGGCATTTACAGCCTGATGTGGAGGCATTGCTCTGTCCTGCGAATGTCGTGCTGCCCTCTGCGTTAAAGCAACTGGCGACCTCTGTGGAGCTTCCTGCAAAGTATTCGCCAGCGGATGAACATGCTGATATGGCTAAGATCGTTAACAGTAGAAGTGCTTTCATTATATCGCCCTAATATGACCAGATGTGAGGTCGGGGTCTGCCGTCTTTAGCTGCGCTGGTGCCTAGATGTAGAAATCTAGCGTCACCCTTCTGATTAACACCGATGCCGGTAATTAGTGGGTGATTACTCGCTGCCGCATTGACCTTAAACGCAACCTCGTATGAAACATAAATATCTGCACACGTTCCCTCGTTATGCTCCCCTGGCGTTGGCTTTGCAGCCTCAATAGGATGTTTATCACAGCGATAGCCGCTGCTAATGATAAAAGGATCACCGACCTGAGTGCGTATTTCTTGAAGGACATCAACAAACTCATCTTTGATTTCATTTGTGCCGCAACCGCATTTGCAGCCGAATTCTGATCGTTCAAAGTTTTCCCAAGTCATCTTTCACCGTCAAACACAGTGTGCTGAAGCCCTCATAATACCCTTTTTTGTTGATTATTTCCTCTGCTTTTAAGCATGAATCCATCGTTGGATAGTCGCCAAATATTACGATAGTCCAGCCAATCAAGAATAATATTGTCACTGTAAAATCTCCTTAACCTTGCGCTTGTACAAGGCATTCAGTTCTTTCAGGTCGTCTATCGTGTAGCGTTTGGGCTCATGTGGACCCTCCAGCCAAGCTAATTTATCCGCGCCAATCTTGTCAATCAGCCTTATTCTGTATTCAACGATGTTGCCCGACAGTTCTCGATTGCATCGCTTACACTGTTTTGATGAATTTTCTTCTATAAAGCGAAGTTCTGGCGCAGATCCAACGCTCCTGTAGTGGCCGCAGTCCCACTGATTGGGGGTTGTGCTTGCCGGTTTGCCGCAACTAATGCATGGATCTGCGTTATCTCTCAGCCGAATAAAACGATTAAAAACCTGTTGAACGTCCTTGACCCAATCTGACTTGGTCTTTAGCGCCAGCTTAATGCCCCGCTTCTCGACATTCCTAGCCTTCGCTACATGCTTCTTTGAGTCCTGAGTGTTCAGCCATTCAATTGAACATTTAACGCTGCAAACCCTGACCATTGGCTGGTGGGCTGTGAACTTGGCCTTGCACCAAGCGCATTTTTTTATTGGATTAGGCTTCAGGTTGCTTCTTTTGATAAATCACCGCCCTCAAGACTCATGATTGCTCGAGTTTCGCGCCTTTGATTCTTCTGAATACCAAACGTCAGCCGCTTTGATGATGTCATCAAGATATTGCATTGCTATAGGTTGAGGGTCTGCGCCTATTGGGAACCGCCTATCCATTAGAGCCAACTGATAGCATTGAATGATAATTTGCTGTTTCTCTGTCATGTTTTTCCTGCTCATTTAATTAACTCCTCGTATCGTTTGACCAAATCAGCAACGTGACCAGCAGCACTACCAGCAGCAGCAACTTCGGCAGCAGCATAAGCATAGGCGGCATCAGCAGCCTCGGCAGCAGCAGCGGCAGCCCTAGCATCAGCCCTAGCATCAACTGAGTTAGCCCTTAATTCTTCTGTAGTAACGTCCTCGCCTGCCAACCATTTATTTACTAGTTCAATGTGTTCGTTCATTTGTTTAACTCCAAATTAGTGCTGGTTTTTTGTGAGGACAGGATTACCAGCAACCTGCATTTCAGGGAACAACCCCTTCCTCGGTTTATAGTCTTGTCGCGCCATGAGCAGGCGTGTAAGCGCCTTTTGGCTTTTCTTTTGGCCCATGCTGCCCGATATAAGGCAAGTTGCCTGCTGCCAGCCATTCCTCTATCAGAACCTTGGTCTCTGCCGCCTCTTCTAATTTTGCTGCCATTGTTTTGACAGGTTTGAATTCTCGCGCCTTGGGCCTCTGTCGATTCCTGCTTGAAAGACTCTTTGCTCTATTTTTCACGTTTTTTCCCTTGTTTGGTCTGGTTGTACAAAAACATTGACGCTCCAGTGAGAAACATTGTCCACGCTAGGCGCTTATCTTCAGCATGTTCGAGTTCTTTTGCCACTGACAGTTCCTTTTTAAACGCCGCCCAGTGCTTCATGAATATTGTAGTGATTTTATCCGCGTCTGATCTTGCGCTACTCATGCTCATCCCTCTCCAGAATCAAATTAAGATCATGTGCAGCCCACGCCGCCGTTTCGCTTAACAGCCCCGACATTGAAAGATGCCCAGCCTTCAGTTCTTCAGGCGTTAAATCCCTGTCATCGTGCTTGTATTTGCTGGACCTCATTGCAACTTTTTCGCCCATTATTTCGCGGGTGTTGCCTAGCTTGAGCAGAATTAACTCCTTAACAGTTTCCTCAGTAATGACTATCTTTTCAGCCTTCTCGTTAATGTGATCTCGAATAACTCGACTCCACTTGTGAAGGCATGAATTCTGCTCAATGCTTCTCATCTTAGAAACGCTCTGACAGCCTCTGAGGCGTTTTCCCTGAACTCCTTGACGTTAGCAGCAGGAAGCCAGACTTCGCACCTGACGAGCCCCAGAGAGGTCTTACGCTCCCTTTCGTTGGCCTTATGCAGTTTGTTCTTGTTATCTGTCATTGTTGTTCTCGTCTGACTGCATTTCTCTCACTGCAAAGATGTCAGCCAGTGATGGCTCGTTTGCCATTATCATACGGCTGTAATGCGCTTTGTGATTGTTGTTCAGCTTAAAATCTTCTTCAGCGTCTGTTGTCATCAGGTAATCCCAGCGCAGGTTTTCCCACAGAGTCGCTATGCCTAATTGCCTGTCTGGGTGCCTATTTCTATACGCCTTGCACTGAAAGACCAGCGTTGAATAAACGTGAGGATTTGCTGCATGAAATTCTTGAAATCTAGCTAAGTTTGACATTGTTACTCCTTGTTATTTGCTGCTAATGGCTTCCATCAACTGGAATCTGTCCTTGCCTGCTGTGCGTATTCGTTTCTCTCTCGCAATCACCAGCAACTCGCTGTCTGTCATCTGCCCCAGCTTCTTTGGTGCCGGTTTAGTGTCAGCTATCGTTGTATACTCGTCTGACCAGCCCTCATTGTTGAGCCAAGTGCTAGGGTGCGAAATAAAGCAACGCTGGCCGTTGACCCACGCATCGTCATCCTGAACCCTTATAGTAAGGTGATCTAGAATAAACTGCTGGACGGTCGGGGTAATTATTCGAGCCTTAACCAACTTCTCCCAAGTTCTTCTTGCCTGCCCCTTGCTGGCCTTGCGGGGGTACAACTCCCAAAAATCATCAAACGCCATTTTTATGTCCTTATGAAATAAGGGGCCGAAGCCCCGGTTGATTATGACTCTGCCCTAACAATCTTGAGGCTGGCAATTTCAGCCCTGGTGCTGTGCCAAGATTCTGAGAATACGTCCATGCTCCTCTGGTCCCTAGCCATCAAACCTTGAATTTGATCAACGTAGTTCTGAAGGTCTGTTATCTCGCAATCCATGCAAATGAACAATCCGTCATCAAACTCAATGTGCGATTCAGACTCGCCGCCACATTCGCAGCAGGGGCATTCAATATCTGGTTGAGATTCCCATTCTCGAAATTCTGGACTCATGTGATTTTCCTTTTTAGTTGATTTGAAATTACGTTCTTCGTTGCTATGTGCCTATTATCCATGTCCGGTCATGGATGTCAACTGTGTTGTTGAGCGAAAATCTAATTACCCGAATAAGAATGACAAATAGATTCATCTAAATTGCCTTTCTTAAAAAAAAGAGTCAGTTCAACTTTTTCCCACTTGCAAGGTATTAAACCTCGGAGGTACTCATCACATTCCTCTAGGCGCAACCCTAGACACCTTAAAAACGCTCCGACCAACAGATCGTGAGCAGGTGCATATGCATATTAGGGGGTTAGATCCGTCAAGTTGTCAGACGGTGTAGAAAATAACCACTATCGCTTTCTGCATTGGAGGCACGATTAAGCCCCACTGTGCATCAGCTGGTGGTTGAAAGTTTGGAGAGGCAATGTAAAATGTGCGTTGTTGGCACTGTTGATACGTTACTCCTTTAACCTTCAACTGGTGTTCTTGCACCAGCCGACAACTTCATATTGCACCTCCTCGCTGGTTGTTGCAACTCAAAAAGGCTCTTTCTTCGGATCGGGCCTTTTTTTGTGGGCGGAGGTAATATTCAAAAGTTTCACATGAAACACCTACACCCAGACGATTCTAAACCCCGCATGGATACTGAGTTTGGCTTGTTTAGCTTGTTTTTCTGTTTTCAGGGGGGGGTGAAAAGTACGTTCTTTATAGGCGTAGTTATTCCAATTGACAGCTTTAAAACTCCGTCACCTCCGTCACACTCCGTCACCAATCTGACAGACTTGTTACTTATACCGTAGTTTGAACCCCCCGTAGTTCGATTCGGCTGAAAACCTTGCTGCGCCTAGTGTTGCTGGGATTCCTTGTCCGGCAGTTGTCCGGCACCCGACATTTGAAAACAAAATGTCCTAGACATTCTCTATTCATGCAAATCGATACGTTTGGCCACAGTCACAAGTCATGTAAATTATGAGCATGATTTTCACGCGGTATAACGTCTGGCAATGCTTGCAGGGTGTTTGATCAGCATCAGCGACAATTGGATTATTATTTATGAAGCCTGGTATGTTTTGAGGCAAGTTCTTGTAAGCCCCGTCAAAATCATCTTCGTGTTGAGGTATTGGCTTGATCTTAGAGACAGGGTCAGGATGCTTTAACGCCTTCTTAATCGTGTAAAAATCAGGGTGTACCTTGGCTGCTGATTCTTGCGTTGTTCTTCTTGATGATTTTTTTTTCTTAGATTTTGATTCCTCGTCATCAAAACAATCACTCCACGGCACAACTGTAAGAGTTCTATCTTTAGCCATAGGATTTATTGGGTGCTTGTAATCATCGCCCCAGATGTTTGCCATGTATCCGTAAAACATTGACATTACTCCTGCAAATTATTTTTATTTTTATCGTTAATTTTTTAATTCAATTAAATTAACGCTATTAAAAAAGAATCTTCTTCGGGCTCTGAATGATCCACATTGACTTAACCAGGCGCGGGTTCACAGGGTTGAAATCGACCATAATTGATCCACCATGTTTTTTAACTGTCTTATTTACCATCGCTGGCGATACCTTCCATTTCTCAGCTAGTGCTGCCTGTGTCCCGCCCCTCTGAATGTACTCTCCGTAGCTTCTGATCATGATATTTTCCTTCATTGAATAATCCAATCATCTTAACCAGATGGTGTTGACATCGCAACACTCAGGCTATATATTGATCAAATCAACCAGCAAAAGGAAAGCAAATGGACACGATCACAACAGAAATAGAATTAGTCAGGTTTGGGCCTGTCGTAGAGATGACAGCCAGCTTTAGGGCTTGCCCAGCAGAGCCAGATGTCGGCTACATGGATGACTACTTTGAATTTGAAGTGGAGTCATATTGTCACTTTGACGAGGACACTGGTGACATCCTTCCAGCCATTGACGGCAACGATCTGATCATCACTGATTACATTTATTCACAACTTGCTGACGCTGCTATTGATCACGAGCCAGCAACGCCAGAGCGAATCACACGGGCTTGTGACATCAAAGACTCGCTAATGGCCCCACTCTTTGAGTCGCTGGCACAAGATTACAACTCACTCACTGTCAGGAAATAACATGATCAACGCAACTCCAGCAAAAAGAACTGTATTTACATCAGTCTGCACATTGTCTAACGAGACCCGACTGGCCGTGTATTACGCAAACGTTAACCGCTTAAAAAAAGGATCAAAATGAATCACTCATCAGCTATCAACGAAATTGCATTAGCCCTGTCAAAGGCTCAAGAGGCTATACAGGATGCTGAGAAGTCATCAGCTAACCCCTTCTTTAAAACCAAATACGCTGACCTCAGTTCAGTGCTGAACGAAATCAGGGCGGTATTCCCAAGGAATGGTTTGGCGCTAGTTCAGTCACCCTTCACAGCCGAAAACGGCAACATCGGTGTGACTACGATGGTTGTTCACAGCAGTGGCCAATGGATGTCTGACAGCATTGACATCCCAGCGCAGGGCAAGAACTTAGCGCAAGAGTCGGGATCTGTAATTACCTATCTTCGCCGGTACTCAGCATCAGCTTTTGCAGGCATTGCTCAAGCAGATTCCGATGCAAACCTTGGCACATCAAAAGCCAGCAATACGGCACCAGTCGTTAACCTCAAGGGTCCATTGATCAGCAAGGATCAAATAGAAGAAATTAACAACTTGATGATTGAAACGTCTACAAACGAAGCTGCTTTCTGTCAGTTTCTTGGCGTTGAATCTGTTGCAAAGATGCCGCAGAACCTGCACGACAAGGCTGTTGCCGCATTGACAAAAAAGCTCGAGATTATGGAGAAATCTGATGTTAGTTAAAAACATGGAGCAGGGATCACTTGAATGGCACGAATATCGCGCTAACCCTGCCATTCGTAGCGCAAGCGAGGCGGCAATCATCATGGATTGCGCCCCAAAGTACTGGAATACCAGCAAACGCATCCTCTGGGAGCAAAAGCAGGGTCTGCGAGGGTCTAACGTCGATCCCAGCAATCCTGCGATTATGCGCGGTAATCGTCTAGAGCCACTGGCTAGAGCATGTTTTAACCACAGTTTTAGGGTGCAGACTGAGCCGGTAGTTGGGCTCGAGGGTGACTATTCAGCATCGCTGGACGGGCATGGCATTGATAAACAGGGACAATCAATCAAGGTTGAGATTAAATGCCCGATGAGCGAAAACAGCGAGGTTTGGAAATTAGCGGCAAAGGGTGAGATTGCACCGTATTACCACTGGCAAATGGTTCATCAGAGCCTTGTGGTGCCTACTGAGCAGACTTTCTTCTATGTCTACTTATCGGACAACCAGTGCATCACTATTCCTCACATCGCCTCTGAGAGCGACATACAGGCTTTAAAAGATGCTTGGGACGACTTCTATGCATCTGAGCCTGAACCCGACTGGGAGGACAGGACAGACGATGACATGCGGATCTTAGTCGAACGTCATAGGGATCTTGTGCAGCAGAAATCTATGTTGGACGTAGAGTTAAAGCTGGCTGAGAAGGCGTTAAAGGCAGAGGCTGGTGATGGCAACGTCATGGCCTTTGGTGCAAGGATTCAGAAGATCAGCAGGAAGGGAACCATTGATTACAGCCGTATCCCTGAGATTGAGGGGGTCAACGTCGAGGATTATCGCAAACCTTTGGCTTCTTATCAAAAGATCACGCATGGAAAATAGATGAAAAGATCATCTAAGTTTGAAACACCGACATATCTTGCTATTGAAGAAAACGCAAGAATATTCCTTTCTAAGAAATATAAAAATTACGGGTTTTTCCCTTTAGCTGAAGGGTCATGGGTTGTTGACTGGGCTGTGTATTCTAATGGTTTTTTGTGCGGATTCGCTGAGTTTAGGCGAAGATTTGTTTCAAGGGACCAGTACCCAGACTTTAGATTTAGTGCAGCAAAATGGGCGAAACTTGTTTCGTTGCAGGAAACTTTCAATGTACCAAGCGTTTTTTATCTTCAATACAACGATGCGTTATGCGTAATAAAAGGACTTGATAATGGACTCCCAGCAAAATTTGTTCCCTTCGGACGAAACAGGATGCGGGATGCAATGGATGCAGAGCCCAGCGTCATCATCCCCATTGAAAAAATCGAAGTTGTTCACTTCGGATGTGTTTCCGATACCCTCACCGACCGTCCAGCAGGCAGAAGCAGCGATGCAGAAGCTGACGCAATTCAATCCTTCGGAGTTAATTTCAGGCGGGAAATGGGGTTCACGGAGTGAGTTTGATCACCCTGTAGATGACTTGTATTTCGGAATTAGTCGAGTTGGGTTAGAAGCCAGCAATTATCATCACTGGACAGCAAGGATGTCTTGCGACTCCCTGAACTCACCAAGCCCAATGAGATGCTGGTATGACCGTAAAATTAAAAAATCTGTAGAAAGCAGCCAATATTACGAAGATAACCCTAGAACGGCTTTAGCTTTAAGAAAATATATTGCCGCTCAGTTTAGGCCGACAGCAGCTATGGCTATTTATAAAAGATACGGGGCGACAAATATTTATGATCCTTGCGGAGGTTGGGGCGATAGGATGGTTGCCGCTCAAGCTGCCGGCATAAGCTACCATTGCAGAGATGTTAATCCTTTGGTTTTTGCTGGATACAGCAGCCAAATATCAATGTTTGGTGGGGATATATCTTGTGAGCTTCGCGGGTCTGAAATTGACGCACCGGCATCAGATTATTTTGATTTTGCATTTACTAGCCCACCTTACTGGAAGATAGAGAAATACCAAGGAAAAGACTCTAGCCACGCAAAATTTAAAAAATGTGACGAATGGATTAAAGGTTTTCTTAGACCGATGATTGATAACACAGTTGAATCTCTTGTTAGAGGAGGAATTATTGCAATTAACATTAGCGACTGTTACGCAAATCATACTTATAATCGCTTAGTTACCCCTACTATTGATGAAATATCAAAAAGATGCGACATAAAAGAAATTGTTGGTTACAGAATGCCTATTAGAGCAAATAACGGAAAGTCTGGGATCTTTGGAGAGCCAATAATTGTCGGTGTAAAAAGATAATTATATTAAATCAGAAAATTTATCATGGAAAAGAGGTTACACAATGAAAGAAATTAAATTTGTAGACGGAATCAGAGCGTTTAAGCCTCACCAGAAGGCTCCTCCGTATGTCATAGCCAACTTTGTAGTCAACATTGAAGAACTCAAAGCTTGGGTTAACGAGCAAACGGAGGATCTCCGCTTGGACCTGATGGAATCCAAGTCGCTGACTTACTATCTCAAGGTTAACAATTTCACGCCAGACCCCAGCAAGAGGCAAGAGCCAGAGTCATCTGATGACAATTTTGATGACGATGTGCCTTTCTGATGCCGGTAAAGTTGTCCGGTTATCTGGAGAAGAGGTTGCATAAAAAATGTCGGGTTTGTCAGAAAATGAAGCCTCTGACTGAGTACTACAAAGCAATATTGGCAGCAGACTCAAGGCGCGGAGAGTGCAAAAGATGTGCTAGCATTTACTCCGCTACTGGAGAGTACCCTATCGCCCCCCGATAGGTTCTGGGGCTGGCTAACAGCAGCAGCCCCGATAATTACCCGTAAGCCGTCCAGATCACATGCATTGATTTATTTGTGCCAGCAGCGTTTGTATAGGTGAATCCATCAGCACCTAGCGCCGTCACTGTTGCTGATGCAAGGTCAGCAGGACCACCATAATATCCGTCCCAGCAAACAGTGGTGTGATTCGTCACTAGATGGGCTCCAGCCGACGAGGTATCTGTAGCAATACACCGGTTAACAGTGCCGTCAAAAAATCCCGTGGAACTAGCACCCCAAGTCACTCCACCAACCGTGTGAACTCCTTCTGCGGCAAACTGAATGTATCGAGGCTTGAACCCTACTCCCGTTATTGGAACAACCGCGCCACCTACCGACGAACTCAGGAAGTAGCCTGAAACTGGTGTTAGACTCCCCGCAAGATCCCAATTGACTTGATCCCCGACGGGGTTGTTGTTTAGGTTAGAGTTAGTCAATGACCGATACAGTACCCCTGTGGTCGTTCTGGCCACGTTACCGATAGAGTATGTTTCGTTTGAATTCCATGCCCTCTGAACGTCAAACTCTGTCCAGTAAGTAGGCGTAGTGGTTGGGTCATTGTTAAGGTTAGTTGCCGCAATACTGATATAGAAATTGTTATCAGAGCCTTCAACAATTGAATTTAAGCCATAGGTCACCGTCGAGGACCAGACATCGAATCCTGACGGCGTTGAGGTTGAAGTGTATGGATCAGCCTCCCATACAAGAACGTCATCAGCCGTATACAGCCTGATCTTGTAATCAAGATCCTGCATCCAAACATTCCCAGCACGACCACCAGCATCAAGAATCACAGGGTTAGTGTTGGCTATCGTCAACGCTTCAGTGTTGTAGGTGTTCTGGAGGTTTTCCGTCCCTGATGCGTAAAATGTTAGCTTGCCGCCAACCAGCGGATTACCTGCGTCATCAAGGTACTGGGTTATTGGTGTTGAATATCTAGCCATTGCTGTATTCCTCGTGTTCTTTTAAATAATGGCATACGCCAGATATCAAAATTAGTTGTTTGCGGAGGCTCGTTCTCTATTCTCTAAAGCAGCTTGTCGAGATGCGCTACTAACAGACATTGCTAACAATGCGCTTGCTACTTTTGAATGTGATGCTCCTTTTTCTATTCCGCTAAGAATCAATTCTCTTTGAGCCTCTTCCGTTGACGATCTTACTCCTGCCTGAAGCATTTCGGCGGCTTTTCCTGTCAGCCCTGGCAATCTTACAAACTTGCCGATCATGTTCATTATTCTTGCGCCTGTACCAGAAGGGTTTCTCGTTCCACTAACAGGGATTGTTACATCAGCAATAATTGATTGAAGTTTCTTTAATTCAAGATATTGCTTTGGATCAAATATTTCTTTTAAAGCCTCGTCGCCTATTCTTCCTATTTCAGAATTTAGCTTTGCCCCTGATATAACAAAACCATCAGGAAGTTCCGTTGTTGCCTTACCGAACAAGTCAATCGCGGCCTGTGTTTGTATGTTTCTCCAAGTCTGAATGCTGTTGTTTGTTGGATTGCTGCCAAGGATTTTTTTAATGGCTTTAAGGTTGGCGATTTTTTGATTGCCTGAAGACAATATAACGTCCAAAACCCTTTCATCAGATATTTTATCTGTACGAGTTCCTTTCTTAAAATCTATCAAATTCTGGATAACGTCTTTTGCCTTGAATCTATCAAAATTTTCAGCGGCTGCCTTTCTTGCTTTGTTAGCTGCTGCGGATATTGGTGAGTTTTCAGGAACCTGCGCTACTGCGCCAGCAAAAAGATCGTCTAGGTTTTTCTTTAATTGTTGAACAACAGCTATATCGTCAGATTCAGTAGGATTTATCTTATTAAGCCTTTTTCTCATTCTTTCGGCATTTTTAAAAGTTAACGGACCCTCCCATTTTACTGATTTTTTTACAGTAGCAGACGGGTCAACGCCAATATCAAAATCTTCAAATATTCTTTTTACCCAAGTTGAAATCCTGTCAGTTGGAGAATATTCACGAATAATACCTTCAGCAGCAAAGTTATAATTATCTGTCCTTATTCTTTGATTACCGCCTGGAACGTCTTTAAGTGCATCGTAAAGGTTACTTATGACTTCTCTTTCAGCAGAATCTATCTCTCTCAAGTTTGCTCTTACTTGAGATCCTCTTGCCGTCCTCGTTGCGTCTAATTCCCCGCCTATAAGCCTAGTAAAGTTGTCTCTTGCTTCAACTAATTTTACTTGCTGCGCCTCAAAGAATTGCCTAGCAATTTGCCCTTCGGGAAATTCAGAGTTTCTTAATATGTCTTCTGAAGACTGAATTCCAAATTCTCTTGTCGCTTGGCCTTCACTTAAAGGAACGTCAACAGTTTGCGCTCTAGCAACCCTTAACTGCGCTTCAGGCGACAACCCTTCAAGCCTTGAAGCATCTGTAAGATTACCAAAAGCCGCCTGAAACTCTTCAGGTGTTACATCTAACTTGTTAAGCAAATCCTCTCCAGCCGCCGTAATATTCCCTTCTGGAGAAATATACGAATTGACGTTTGTGATGCCTTTGTTTTGAAATATTCTTTTTACGCCATCAATGATAGGGGTGCCAAACTTTGAGACTAGGTCGCCAATACCTTCACCGGCTGGGCCTGCAATAGCTCCAATCACTGTGTTTAAGCCAATGTCATCCCCTTGGCCAACCTCAGTTGCTGCGCCTGCTCCCGCGCCTGTAAGGACCGAAGTTAAATAACGAATCAACTTTCCTGTACCTAATCCACCAAATGGCATTGCCGCAGTTTCGCCAGCAACCTCGCCTACAAAAGTAGACTTTGGGTATTGTTCCTCAAGAGGCTTAAATTGAGCTTTTTCCTGTAATGCTCTTGCTTTGGTTTCTTCAAACGAAGCATCGTCGCCAGAAAATACGTTATATAATTGATCCGCAGCCCGACCCATTGTGGTCATGCCTTTGCCCGTAGCAATTAGTGCCGCCTGCCCTGGACCAATGCTTTCAATATATTGAACCATCGCAGGATCTTGAGCGGCTTCTTGTCCTTGCCCCATATTTATAACTGGCTGACTAGGGGCTGGGCTATCTACTTCCCAGCCCTCTTGGGCGACAATTGAAGAAGGTATGTTTTCATCGTCTACCTCCCATTCTTCTAAAATATTTACCGGAGCTACGCTCATTGGGTTTTCCTTCGTAAACGTGTTCCATCAGGCAAAGTAACTGTTCCATTTTCATTAGCTACGGTTCCTTCAGGCATGCCTTCTGGAACAGGTATTGAGTTCTTTCGGTTTAAGTTTGCAAGAGCGTCAATTCTTCGACCTAATCCACCGCCGCCAAATATAGACTTATATCCGCTTTTGGTTAAGAAGCCTGCATCTTCTTTACTTGTATTATAAGTGGCGCTTATTGGCTTTATTCTTGTAGAGATTAATGCGTTAGCAACAGCCAACAATTCATCCATGTCTACAACATCAGGGTTGACTGGATTTATGCTGGCTACGACAGACTTTGCTACATCCTTACTCACACCCTTGCCCGTAAAAAAGTCGAATAAGGCTTCTGGTGTCTGTTGCGTGTTTAACGCAACCGCAAGCTCGTCAGACCTTACTGTTGAATCATCCCCAAGTTTGATAACAGCAATAAGAGCAGATGCAATTGCCATCCTGTTGCCGCCTTTCCCTAAAAGTATTAATTCATTGGCTTTGTCGTAGTTGGTTTCAATTGAAGAAACTTGCTCTTCTGTCTTGTCTCTTTTTTTGCGGAGGCTTACTCTTAATTCTTCTCTATACGGCTTTAATTTTGAGTCTTCGCTATTAATTAATCCGGTTATAGGGATAGCCATAACGCCATCGCGTGTTTTAAACAATGCCTGATTTTTGTCATCACTCATCCCTATATATTCTCTGTCTACGGTCTGTCTCTTTAGGAATCCGCCTTCAATTGCCCTGCTGTCAGTTAAATCTAATTCAGAAATAGCACCTTTAACATTTCCAGAATTAATCATATCCATAATGCCTTGGGTATCGCTGGGATCTCCCCCTAACTTTCGGATAGCAGACATGCGGGAATTTAATATATTTGTGGCACCTTCAATATCACTTTTTTTCAAGAGATTGTTTACTGACCTTGCATCCTTGGCTAGAGCAGTCATTCTCTCTCTATTCAAGGTGTTAACCGCGCCTTCTCTTTCTCCAGCCCTTATTGACCTATAAGCAGAACCTTGACCCGTCAATGTCGGTTTGATCCCGCCAATAAAACCGCCAATTTTATCTAGTATATTCCTGTCTAATTCAACTTCAGTTTGACCAAGAAAGTTATATTCATTGGGAGTCTGTTGTACAGGTGATACGTTTGCCGCAGTTGACATAGGATTAAGATTGCTCCCAGCCAAAGATTGAGCAATTGACCCAGTAGCCTGATTAAGAGGGTTGCCAACAGCGCCAGCAAGTTGATTGGCTGGTTCTGTTGCTTTATTGACAGCGCCATAAATAGGGTTCAAGGCATCCTGTACTGGCTCAGTTACTTTTCTTATGTATTTAGATAGTGGAATTGCCATGATGTTTTCCTAATTAGTTTAATTCTGCCAATACACTTCTACAAATTATCCATCAGGTATTGCAGAAAGAAATCTGTTAACGCCGCCCTGTTGCTCTTGCACACCAGGTATACCGCCCAATCCGGTAGCCTGAGAGCCTTGACCCGTACTGATGTTAGCCAGCAATGTTGCAAGCTGCTGGAGCGTATTCGCATCAGTGATCCCAGCCTTGGCCATGATTTCAGCAAACTGGCCTCCGTCAAGAATCTGGGCCAGTGCAGCACCTTCAGCGTTTTGCAGATTAGCCAGATTAGCCGTGGTGCTTCCGATGTTCTGAGCCATCTGCTCACCCGCTCTTGTCCTGCCGCCAGCGATTGTTCCTTGGATGCCTGCCTGCTGACCAGCAATACCCAATCGAGTTGATGCAAGATTACCTGCGCCTCTCTCAGCCAGCCCAGACAATGCGATACCGGTGTCACCCATGATGCCAGCCTGCCCCTGAGAGGCTGTAAGCCCTTGGCTACCTAACCCGCCTAACTGGGCAACCCTGTCATTAAATGCCGTCCCAGCCAGACCATAAGCCCTGCGCTGCAACTCTTCCAGCACCGCACCACCTTGAGTGCCGCCTGTTGCCGCAGCATTGCGTAATACCGCTCGTTCTTGCTCCTCTCGCAGGTAGGCTTGCCCTGGCGAGTCCTGAAACTGTTGCATTGCTGCTGCTTGTGCCGCTGGACCATTTGCCCCCAGCAGATTAGCCTGCATGGTGTTGGCATCCTGACCTGTCTGAGCATATCCAGCTAGAGGCTGTAATGCCGCTTGGCTTGCGCCTGTGATGTCTGATCTTGATTGCTGAGTGCCGCCAGTGAGGTCAATTATTGCTTGATCACCTGCTCTGGTTAATCCCCGTGAGCCTTGCTCTAGCGACTGCTCTGCCGCTAAAAGCCCCGTTTGTGGGCCTTGAAACCGTCGATACTCTTGCTGGGTAACTGTTCCGTCATTGTTAAAATCAGCACCCTGTCGCACAGCAGAGGCTTGATTAGCCATTGCCTGCTCTCTTGACATGCCTTGGTTGGTCATCAGACGATTAAGTTGATTTTCGTAAATAGGACCACTGCCCTGAACTGGCGCTGCCGTTACTGCCTGATTAGGGTTAGCCATACCCGTAAGAGGTGAGGCAATCTGTGGTGTCTGATTAACTGGACCAGCACCGGCTAAAGGCTGTGCAGCCATAGACTCTGACGGTGGAGCAATAGTCCCTGCTTGATTCTGGGCAGGAATTCCCGATTGTTGGGCTGGGCTAATAAAATTTCCACTAGGGTTGCCGCCAGCCGTTGCCAATAAAGGCGCTGGACCTTGGCTTGGCACCCGACCTGCTTGTGAAATTCCAAGCGGAGCCCCCTGAGAACGGCCAGCCTGCCCAGCCATAAAAGATCCCACTTCAGAAAAAGGAATTCCGACTGAAGGGTCTTCGGTCGTGTTAACTAAATCCCTTTGAACCATGCGCCTTGGGTCATTAGGGCCAACCATCCCAGCTTGAGGGTTCATCATCCCCTGACGGGCTACAATTGCGTTTAAAGCAGTCACATTCTTGCTCCCGAAATGTTTAGTCCAGCCAATATCTGTTCAATACTTTGTTGACCACTATCCTGAGTCGGCATTGCCGTTCTTTCAGGCAACTGCTGCTGCATGAAATCAGTTGAGTAGCTTTGTCTTGTTGGAGCCAATCCGCTCAAGTCTACTCTTTGGCCCAATATTGCCGCATTCTGCTGGGGCAATCCCGCTAGAAGCGTGTTCTGCGCGGCTATGTTGCCTTCCTGAACAAGTCGAGCCTGTTGGGGCATTGATTGGCCGTAGATGTCTAACGCCCCCTGAAAGCCTTCTTGTGCCGACTGCCTAACGCCAGGGAAGATGTCAATAATGTCACCTCTGGCCCGATCTGCTAACTTTTGCTGAAGCGCCAACACTTGTTGATTTTGGCGAATTTGCCCCTTCTGGGCGCTATCATCAGTGCCGCCGAATAATGACTTAAATACACCGCTCATGCTGCTTTCCTTGAGGCAATTTCACTTTTAGTGATGCCTAGTTGAATTATATTCATTATTTTACCCTCTTTCATCACAGAATCTCGATTGATGCCCTCTTCAATAAACCCGTGATGCTTTGCAAAGTTGACTAATTCGGGTCGATCAGAAGGTATCTGCACGATAATCTTGTTTTTATTTGTCTCTAAAAAGAACATAAAAGCCAGCGCCATGCACTGCCTAGCGTATTTCAGCCGGTATTTCTTGTATATCATGGGATGCATCTCAAAACAGATGCTAGTAATGTGCGTAAAGTTGAATATTCCGATAATGTCGTCATTATCCTCAAACAATAACCAGACTTGATTCATATCTGGCTCATACTCTCCGCAGAACCCGTCTTCAACCAGCAATGGGAGCAGGTCAGGGCTTAACACCATCTCCTTTATCTCCGCGACAGTCGCCAAACGAACGTTCATATCAGAATCCATCCCTTTGACAGATCACCAGCAATATCGGCATCTCGCTTAATATACTTGATGGCTCCAGCCGTCCCAGCAGAATCCATGTACTCCTGCGCGATTGTCGCAGTTACAACGCCCTCTGGAGATCCTGCGCCAACGATAATCAGGCTCCGGTTAACCCCGTTTACCCAGTCATTAAACTCTTGAGTCTGACGGCCAGAATCATCAACAATTGCAATCGTGTAACTGGGAGCACTCAAAACCTAGCCACTCCCGCCCTGATCTTTGCATCCAGCCTGACCACCACAAATTTAGTCGGTGAGGCAAACTCAAACTTTAAAACAGCGGTTTGGTCAAATCGACCGTTCCTGCGCCATTGCACCCTTCGGCCATACTCGCCAACAGCACCAACATCTCTATTCCGCTCGTATCCATAGCTTTTACCGCCATCACGCGATAAAGACATCCTGACCTGTGGTGACGGGTTGGCTATCGTTCCCTCCCCTACCTCCATGGACAACTGAAGGCTTGGCAGGAAGAACGTATTAATCTCATTGTTGAACGGAGCCGTGATCAGTAGCCGTTGAACGTAGTCATCGTCATAGGATGAATAGGTATCAAACAACACCTCGCCTATCCGACCATCCTCAGTGTCTCCAGCGTAATTTCTTCCAAAAGCCTCAACCATTGACGCAACACGCCAGCCAGTCGTTACCCCGTCAACAACAGAGGTTCTCTCATGCCACTTGTTATTCATCTCGTTGAAATAGAATGCTGTGTCAGGCAGATGGAACCCAACGAAGTAAGACCCCTCTTCGGCATAGGAAACCGCGTATACAGTGTCTATTTGCGCCTGAGTGAGGTTTTGCAAGGCTGTCTCTATTGCCGCAGTAGATACCCGCTCTGGCGCTTGACCTGACGTTCTCCATATAGCCGCTTTCTCGTTCTCCCCGCCCCCAATAAAGTAGAAGTGATTTCTGCCATCAACCAGTGAATAGGGTGCATCCAGCCCAACATTGAGCAATCCACCTTGTATAGATTGGAATGGAAAGCTACCTCCACCGATGTTTGTAAACGGTTCAAATGTCTCTGATCCGGCCATGTACAGCCGTCCCTTGAAAACCCAAGGCGCGACAATAATATCTGGATCTTCTTCAGCACTGCCAAAGTCCAAGGCATTCCACGACATTCCGTCATTAACTGCCGATATGATGAACTTCTTGGAGTCGGTCGAACAGACAAAATACGAGTCTACATAAACAACATACTGAGGGTTGCCGCTTGACGTAAACCCAGCCGCCGTTATCTGAACTAGCGTATTCAGGTTCCTGTCAAATATGTACCCATTACCGCTAGGAATGAGAATCAACAACTGAGTGCCGTTGTCAGACATTGAGACACGTTTATCTATTGACGGGATCGTGCCAAGGTTTGTTGCCACGTTGAACTCGTTAACGCTATAAAGATACTGCCCGTTAACAAAATACGGCACCCCAGCCATCACATGAGCGCCACGGTTCTGGTTGTTCAATGCACCAGTGGTTACCCGTTGGACTAAACCAGGGCTTGGGAATATGACTTGGCTAGACCATGCCCCCTCAGTCTCAGGCGTGTGAACGTAAGCATTCACTAACCTCTGAGCGGATACAGGGAGGCTGTTGCTTTCATAAAAACCGTTGTAGATGTCTAGCTGCATAATATCACGCGCTATAAAGCCATTCGGTTGTCAGTGCGTAGCAATTAACAACGTCATACTTTGTTGACAGTGTTTGCGTTGCAGATCCAACAACATTAAGCCCGTTGCCATTAACAGTTACGTTAGCAGAACTGGCTCGTATGATTATCGCTTTATCGCCTCGATTTGGTGTTGCCTTCAGAGTAATCGTTGCTAGACCTGAACCCGTCACAACAACAATGATATTGTCATCAGTAATCGTGTAATCACCTGAAACCTCAATAAACACTGGGGCTATGGCAAGTTCTACTGCCGCAGCCAGTTGGGTCTTGAAGTTTGCACCGGTTATCTTCGCGTTATCACCAGCCGCCGTAACGAGCGTAAAGAATGCGCTATCAGTAAAACTGGTAACACCTGTTAACTCAGTAATCGACTTGTTTATTGCCATTAGTTTTCCAGAAGTATGCTGCCGCCTTCCTCTTGTATAAGTTCAGCACCTTGCGGAGCATAGAACGTGGACGTAATAAAATTACCCGTCCCAGTTGGCAAGCGAGATGGATATCGTGATGGTTGCATCCGAACAACAAACCTTCGGAGTGATGCTAATGAGCCCCTTGCGGCACCCTTTAGCTCAGTTGTAACAATGCTGTCATAGGCAGGCGCTAACTTTAACGCCAGGTTCTTAACCAAAGCCTCTTCAGCTATTGCCGTGACCGTGATCACATCAGCAGGGTTTAAAATAACTGTCCAGCCAATCGGGAAATTCCACGAAATTACCATCCGGTTTAATGTCCGAATTGCAAATTGCATGTCATCAGCTTCGATTGGTGCTTCATCACCAGAGTTGGTTACCTCCGCAAAGGCATCCCTGATAATTGTTTCGGCGGTTGTCATAATCCCTCCATTAAATAGGAAAGCCCCCGGAGGGGGCTATAGAGATTTAAGGATTGCCGTAACCTTGGCCTGCGAAGAACGGATTAAACGTCCCGTAGGCTGGTTGGAAATCAAACCTGACCATCTGCTTGTTAGCCAAACCGTCTGCAAACTTACTGATTCGGATCTGGAGTCCGTCGTTAGTTGTCAGCAACGTATCAGTTGCATACAGCTTGGGAATGGGAACAGAGCCGATAGTAAACGCATCCTTATGGAAGAACATGTTTGGCTGATAAGTCGTGTTAGCAGTACCAAGGATCTCGATGGCATCGCCAGTAGTCAACGCACTAGAAACAGTGTTATGACCAGCGGTATCACCAGTTCCATAGATTGCAGGACCAGCACAAACCAACGTCCCTGCACCAGCAACCAGAGTCACATCAGCAGTTACAGTTGCTCTCCACTTCACATTGCCACCAGCATTGCCGATGATTTCCTGCTTAGTAGAGATGTTCAGACGGTTGCGGCTGTTATCAGTCACCTCGATGATTGAACCAGCCCGAACAGTACCCGTAGCCGTTAAGCCAGTAACTGCAAGGTTCTGAGTCATCGTGTCTTTAGCAGCAAGATAAGTCGCCGTAGGTGTGCCTGACAGAGTACCAACACGATCAACAAGGTCACCGCCGATGTATGTACCCAGCGCAGTCGCCTTCATGACGCGCATTCCTGCGAAGTTGTTATTAACAACAGCGTCAACGAATGCTGGTCGAACCAAGTCTTCTGCGGTATTTAGGCTATTCTGGACACCGGCCAGAGTGGTCTGAGTGTAGGGATTGATGACGTAGCATCTATCGCCAGGGCCACCAGGCACACCGACGGAGTCCATCAAAGCACCAGCTTCAGCTACTTCAGCCCAAGCAGTGACAGAGGTATCAGGATCACCGACTGAAAGGTTGCAGTTCTTCATCATGTACGATGCGAAGTCCACTTCCATATCAGTTACGATGCGTGTAGCCATTGGAGCCAAAAGCTCGTCCAACTGATCCATCTTGATAGCTTCATCTACGCGGTTAAATTCAACGTCTACGGTGAAGTAGTCCTGAACAACTGCTGATGCCTTACCAGTGATGATGTCGTTGTCTGGGGCTCCTGCTGTGATATCACCAGTCGCTGTACGTTGTGAAACGTAGTCAGTCGGACGTTTAATATCAATTGTGGTGCCGCTAGTTGGGTTGAAAGGCATGTCTTTCAAGAACTGAGTGTTTACAGACTTGGAAAGAACACGTTGCGTTTCAAATGCTGGCAAAAACTGCCGCGCCAGCTTGCGGGTAATGTTGGAGTCAAAATCGTTAGCCATTAGAATAAATATCCTACTCTATACGGGCTCCATGCTTTGCAATTGGGTCTGATTCAAGGGTTGCCCCTGTTGTGTTCAAACCGTCTATTGTCGCGCCAGCACCCGTAATGTTTCTCGGTTGTGGCCCACCCGCAATTTTAGCTTCAATCTGACCTAGAATACGTCCCTGAGTCCGTTCATCAGCGAAATGTAATTGATTCCGAAGTTCTGGGTTCTTTGCAACGTAATACGATGCATCTGGCCCTATCTTCATCAATTCCATTGCAACTGCCTCATTAAGACCCGACAAATTCTGCTGAACAACCGACTGAAAATCGGGTGCCTCTTTAGCAAACTCTTGGACCTTCGCAGTGTAGTCATTGACTATCTGCTGGGTCTTTTGGGCTTGGGCTTGTTGAGCAAACTCATCTCTGGCTTGCTGTCTGGCCCTAACCTCTGTCTGTCCCGCTATGAATGCATCCCTCTCCAGTAGATAAGCCTGATTCTTTCTTTCGAATTCCTCAAGGTCAAAAATATCTTCTGTGCTAGGTGGTGCAGGCGGTTGCTGCGCTAATACTTGGTCCTCGTAAGCCTTGTCGATAGCATCGAGTCTGGCTTGTAGTGCCGCTTTCTCTGATGCCTCGCGTGATCTCTCACGTTCTGCATCGCCAGCTTTAGCCGTTAATGTGTCGAATCTCTTTCGGACCTTCTCAGTAAGTTGGTCATCAGGGATAAAGTCATCATTGCCGGTTTGGGCCTCCTTTTTGGGTGTCTCATCAGTGGTGTAGTCATCTTGTGACTGCACTTCGCCTGAATCAATCGTACCCAGTTCCGATGGTGCCGATTCATCAGTAGTTACATCTACGGCCTGCTCAATTTCGCTCAAAACGCTTTTCCTTTATGGAAGCATGGCGTATTCCCGCCAAGTGGATTTCCTGATTATAACCTTGAATCAAATTAATACAAATAGGCTTGTTTATTGAATGTTACTCATGTTTATTCGATTAGAGTTCCGTTAATAGATTGGATGAACGATGGCATCCTTGCATCTAGCTCCATGTTGACCTGATTCTTCCAGTTAATAGTGATAGTCCCAAAAGCCTCGCTGATCTTGTTGAAGTAGTCAGTAACGTAATCATCAGCAGTCCACATCTTCCCATCCTTATCAATTCCGGTGTCCTTTACCCTGATCCCTTGGGCAAATACTTTTTCATCGCTCATGTTAAGCAGGGCTAGATACCAATCGAGATCAGCGGAAGATCCAGACATTTTCCAATAGGTATCGTAGGTAGTTCCGTCTTTTTTAAATTTGTGCATTTTACAATCCTTGAGTTAACAATTACGCGCCAGAATCATCTTCGTAAAGATCCTGTGGATTCTGACCTGTCTGACGGGCCAACATCGCTGCTGCTGCTGGGATGGCTATGCCGTACTTCCTAGCGATTGAGATTAGATTCTCGTCAAACACGACATAGTTAGATGTGCCTCCGTCAGCGCCACGGCTGAATCCGTCTTTGTAGCGGATGCCTTTGATGCCTGCATTTTGCAGCGCGGAAGTGGCTTCTGCTTGCGTTTTATTACCACGAAGCAATCCGTTATAAAATCCCTCGCCACTCTGCCCAGCGTTTGCCTCAAACCTTGCTTGCATCATGTCAGCAGGTGTCGGACTTAACCCTTCTTCTTTATATCTTGCTGCTTTAACGGATGTGGCTTCTTTTGGGAATATGCTCTGCTGACTCAACGGCAGATTCCAATCAAGGAACTCATCAGGGGAAGCGTCTATTTCTACTTGGTACATGGAGCCTTTGTTGTCCATCTGAACCCCAAGCCTCTCTAGCACCTTTTTGACCGGAGAAGGCGCGGAATCAATATCATCAACGTACTCAGACCAACCAAAAGCCATTTTCTCCCTGTCGATAAGGCCAAGCCCCTGCCTTTTCGCTTCTTCTGCTATTTCTTCTGTGATTCTGTTAGGCGATAGCTTTACACCATCTTTCCCAATCCATGCCGCCCCAGATACTCTGTCCTTATACCCCCTAGCCACATCCTCAGACTCGGCAAAGTACAGGCCATGACCATAAGCCTGCGCTCCCTCGCCGGTTCCTATTTTCGACATATTAAAACGTCCCAGAGGATGTTCTTTCAGCATTTTAGCGCCTTCGGGTATCGCGTCATCCATAGACTGATAGACTCTAGCCCCGTCAGGCATCTGTAGCTCCCTTACAGGGGGGAAGTCGTGAGGTGATCCGTGATAGGCTTTTATCTTTTCTCTTGCTACTTCAGCACCGGCATTGACTTGGCTTCGGCTTGGGACAAACGGCACCGCGCCTAAAGCAGCAGCACCAACCATTCCAGCCTTGTCATACCACGGAACCTGATCCCAATTCTCTCGAATGTCAGTGTAGTCAGCATAAAGCCCAGCAGCATCGCCAACGCCAGGCACCATAGATGTCGCCAGAGCAGCCTGATCTTCTGTCCTCATGCCCCTAACCGCGCCAACAATAACGCTACCTTCAACCAACCTTGATAGATGGGTCTTAGCTGTATCAATATCCCTAGCAAAGTTACTGAATGCCCTGCCTAGAACACCCTGAACCTCCTCTGGAGGCATGTCATCAGGGAATCCTATGGTGGCATCATTGTATCTAACGATTGGCAACTATCTGTCCTGTCTGTGGGTCATAGAGAAAGTCTGCTGGAGATCCAACGCCTGCCATGCCTGCGCTGGGAGAAGCTACCTGCTGGATATCAATCATCTCCTGCAAGTTCTTCATCTGCTGCATTGCGGCATCACCAACCAAGGTTGGATCAATGGCAAACTGTGTCGCGCTGATCAACTTCTCCTGACCTGCGCGGTTGGCCTCGTCAATGATTGTGATGGGCAATCCCAATGTCTGAGCCTGTACCACCAGAGAATCAAGATAGTCCTTGTTAGCCAGTATTGCCTCACGGTTAGTCCTTACCGACTGATGACCAGCGTCAGATTCAGCCTTAATCATCTTCGCCTGAGAGTCCATTATCTTGGCCTGAGAGTCGAGCATCTTAGACTCGCCGCTCTGCTGGAAGTTAGCCGCCTGACCGTTTAGAGAGCCAATCTGGGCGGTTAGCAGTTGAGCCTGCAACCCTTCCATGATCTCTGCCTCTATTTGAGGCTTGGCCTGCTCGATAATCGCCTGATCCCTTGCAATCCCGTATTCTTCAGCCTCTTCCTCGGTCGGTATTAACTGACCCGTCTGGAACTTGCTTGTTTTCAGACGCTTGGCCATTTCTTCCATGCCAGGGCCATCCATGTTTCCAACAATCAAATCATTAGCAACAGCCCTCAATTCTGGATCTGCCTCAGACAGTCTCAGCAAGCCATCGGCTGATTCCTGACGCTGGGTGGCAAACGATGGTCCACTCTTAACATTCACGCCATAAGATCCTGCCGTCATGTCATTAATCATGACCCTAGTGCCTGACTGCTCGTCTAGCACCACCTTGTTGATAGACACGAAGTCGGATGTCTCGTCTGGCTTGATGATCTGGACCTGTCGATCAGTGTCATAAATGTAGCCCATTAGGTCGTTGATCACCGTGTAGCTGTGGTGAATCGACTTCAGCAGGTTATCCATGTACAGGAATGACCCGCTATCCATGCCGATAGCGCCTTGCTTGATAGCCTCGCCAGAGCGTGGATCTAACGCAGTCGCATCAGTAGTTGTTTGGCCAGATGAGCCCATCACAGCGTAGATGTTGGTTCTCATGTCGTTAACAAGCTGAATCAATGACTGCTGGACGATTGGACCCTGATTCGGGAATGGTGGCTGGACAGCGCCTGGTGATCCACCCAAAGGCTCCCCGTTCTCATCTAGTGCGTTGTACTGCTGCACCGCATTCCTTGAGGTATTCATATCCCTCAGATCAGCTTCATGGCCAGCAATCTGCTCTGGTGTCATCCATACAAAATCAGCAGGACCAAGCGCAGCCTTCTCAGCAATAGCAGAGATGCCGAAGTTGAACAGTCTCGCAGGGTCTTTGGTGTTGCGGATCTTGCCGTGAACCAGTTGGGTGCCGCCGATTGTTAGCGTTTCGCCGAATGCTGGGATTAAGGGAAAATACTTGCCCTTATAATCCTTGTTGGAGTCTAGGATAGACTGGCCGTTGAGCAGATACCGTTCAATCTTAAAGCCGTCACTGGTGCGTTGTTTGACCACCGTGATCTGGTTTTGAAAGATAGGTTCTCCAGTAGCCTGATCAATAGCCTGCTGGCCAAACTCATCGAGGACCGGAGTCCCTCTGGCCATATCGTCAAGAATGTCCTTAACGTCATCAAAGTAGACTACGTCACCCGTTGATAATTGTAGGATCTTTCGCCTAACGGACACCTTGCGGTAATAGATTGCCAGCCTTACGCCGTCATCCGTATACCAGCCCTCATTGGGGCGAATGTCGCTCATCTCATCAGTAAAATCGGACTCTTCAGCCTTCGGGAACATTGCCGCATAGACTGACTTATCAAACGTGGCCAGCAGAAAGCAGAATGGCGCATCAGACTTGTCATAACGCTCCGCTGGACCAAAAAACATGCTTGTGGTGGCATCTTTGACAGCCTTAATCGTAACCTTCTGCTCAAATACATCATCATCAACATGCTCTGTTGTGATCTGCCATCCACCATATCCACCAATCAGCATTTCTTGATAGGCGTTGTCATAGACATCCCTAGCGTAGGATTCCTTCTCGATGTGCCTGATTAGCCCCTGCCTGACCTCTGCAACCTCCTTAGAGGCGTTTTCGCCTTCAGGTAATACCATTGGGCCAATGTCTGTACCTCGCTGCTCACCGATGATTTTGGTGATAACAGGTGATGCCAGATTGACTTGGAATCTTGGCCTGTCGTCGGTCGCGTTGGTGTTTGCCAGCCCTGTACCGCTTGTTGACTCCCAGAACTGATCCAGCCACTGGCCACCCTGACCCATGTCAAATATCTTATCTTCCTGCGATAACTCTCTCGATAGCTTTTCACGCGAGTAGGTTTGATCGAAGCGCGTCATGGCTTCTTCGTGTATTGCCCCCTGCGTCTTTGCAGAGGTGTATTTAACCGCTTTCATCTATTTACATCCTCTGGGAGAAGGTCATCTTCACATGTTTAGGCTTAACGCTTTTCTTCGCTGGTGAAAACTCATTCATCATCATGGGGTCAGCCATGTTTGGTGAGGGTATCCCTAGCATCAGCATCTCTTTCTTGGTCATAATCTGTTTCTTGCCGTTATTGTTTGATTTTCGAGGTATTCGGCAAACCTCTGAGCGGATCTCGTCCATCTGCTTGATGTCGGACGACAGGCTAATCATGTCGTCACTATTAAGATTCATCGGCACAACGCCAGCATTTAGCGCCTTAATCGCCTTGTAGGTGTTCTCAAACCTGTCAGCCAGAGCGTAATACCTTGACGCTCGTCGGTTAACGAAGGTTTCTCTGTTAGTCCTGCGCTTTGATGGGTCATTGGAGTCAACCGGCTGATAAATAGCATCAGGGTTATCCGCTGTCTCTGCACCGTTAAACAAATGGTAATCAGTGCGGGTATTCTGCAAGAGCCTATCAACATCGCGCTTCAATCCAGTACCCATGCCGCCAATGTCCCACGTAAAGTGGTCAGCGCCAGCGTTTAACGCCTTTTCAATAGCCCAGTCAAGTTTGTCATTGATGTCACCTTGGTCGGTATCGCAGATGTCTAAGTAAACAGAGCCATGACGTAGCGCATACCCCGCTGCATCCTTGCCCTCGTCAGATGGGTCAAACGATGCAAACTTTGCACCTTCTGGGTTAAATCCAAGCCTGATATGCGCGTCAATAGCCGCATCAAACCACTCTACGGGAATGATTGAGCCTGCTACCTCATCATAGAACTCACCAAGCCAGATGTGGCGATACTCAGCCGTGGTCATATGCGCTTCATCATATGCCCGTTCACTTTCAAGCGTTTCTGGAAAGAAAGGTGAGTCAGTGTAATTAATGAAGATGATCAGGTGTAAGTCATCCTCATACACGCCATCGCGCAGTAATTCCTTGTGGAACGGCAGGATAAACCGCTGGGAGAACGGATCTGCTCGACTGCGAGGGTTGGCCAGCATCCAAATCTCTGTCCCTTCCTCTCGAAAGGTAGGCGTTAACGCTCTCAGTGACTTGTAGCTGATCGTCTGGGCCTCATCGACCAAAGCCCTCTGGAAGCCATACATGCTCTTGATGCCTTCAGGATTCCGCGCCATACCCCTGAACTTGAAGGCTTCAACCTTCTCGCCACCTCGATCAACCAGTATCTTGTTGTTCTGGACCTCGAATCCATGCAACCCCATCCGCTCAATCTCACCAGCCAGCAAAGCGTGGGAACTGTCATCAATAGAATTCTGGAACTCCCTGAAGCAGGCAGTCTTGATACCCCTTGTCTGGGCATCCATCAGGCATATACCACCAGCCGTCATGCTCTTGGTTGAGCCACGGCCACCGATGATGACGATAAACCGCTTAGACTTACGCACAACCTTACCGTCTACCTTATGATAGAGGTGGTCATACAGCTTCTTGGCGATTGTCATGCCAGGCATTTAAGCGCCTAGTGCTTCAATCGCGCCTGGTACCTGCCAATCTATTGCCGGAGATGTTGCGCCGGTTAGCGTTAGCCTGATCTTCACCCGTGGGGCAAGGTTATACATATTGTCATCAGCAGATGTCATCGTTATAGCTACGCCAGTCTGTAGCAGGCTGGATGTATTGCCATTGATCTGTTTTTCGACAGCTACTGTACCGCCCCCGAATGTTCCAGCCACAAAGATGTTGGTCTTAGCGCCTTCTTTAGTTGTCACTGTCAGCCATTCTGTTGAGCCGTCAGCCGTGAGTCTACCTTGAGCCATGTGGCCTCCTGTGGTGGGTTTCTATGATTTCTTTTCTAATGCTGAGATTTTGCTGTCCTGCTCCCGATCCTGGCGCTCTTTAAGTTAGCTTCCAAGTCTCTTGTCGCGTTGATGCAGAAAAGACTCGCGCCTAGCAGCGTCACACAGTAATCGACTCGTCCAGATGCGCCTGCGGCTATGGTCTTAGGATCTGAATTAGTCGGTAGTGAAGAACACCATGTCATTACCGTCATTAGTCCAGCCAGTAAACAGGCTATTAATAGCATTCTCATGTACTCACTCCTCTATGATTTTTTTTCTAGCGCCTGTATTTTTATATCCTGCTCTCGATCAGTCCGTTCTTTAAGCTCAATAAACATGGGTAGTGGCCCTAGCAGCGTTTTAATCTCTTTAAGATCCACCCTGATCTCTTCCTGCGGAGCCTCAAGCAGGGCTATGCGTTTATCGAGGTCAGCAAAGTACCAGAATGCTCCCAACGTCAGTGCTATCGTTGTTGTTAAGTGTCCAGCGTCAATCGTCTTGCGGAAATGCCACCTGTTGTCGTCGCTCATAATAGATAACTCGCATCAAACCCGTTTGGTAGGGCGAAATACTGTGAGGGTATTGTTGGGGGTGCAGTTGGATCTTCAGGGTCTGGCTGCGGTGATTGGTCGTAAATCGAGTCGTACAAGGCTCTCATTGCCGCATCCGGCGGAACGTCCTGCGTAATCGGATCTCGTGTGACGGTGGCTGCACCCAGTAGTACGGCCCCCAGAGTAGTCTCGTAAGGCGGAGGCGTGATGGTTTCAGTCGTCGGCTCGTTCTCATAAATAGGGAACCCGTTCTCATCCACCCGTCCTGTATCGACCCAGTTATCAGTCGTTACAGTGTATGACGGTGGTTGCACCCAGTAGTACGGCCCCCACAATAAGTTACCATCTTCATCAGTCTCTTGTTCTTTGTAGCCAAAGACCACTTCTGGAGTGGTGATTGTGATGTAGTCCAGTGCCTCGATCTCTTCAAGCCCTTCAAGGCTGCTGATGATGATCATGGACTCTGTGGGGTCTACGGGAAGGTTGTGGCAGACATAGTTGCCACTTCTGCCGTCTATCATGCCTCTCAGGGGTGATTCCTCGTCAACCAAGCCTGTAGCTATCAGAGCGTTGAGGTCGGTGCATATGCTGATGTAGAAGCTCATAAGTCACCTACTTCCTCAGCCGTTAGTTCGGTGTTAAATATCTTGAGGTTTCTAGACATCATTCCCGATGCACCTCCAGCTCCCCCGCCGACTATAAGATCCCCTGATGTAAGCGGTGCAGCAAACGAGCCAGAAGCCGTGGCTACCCCGTGATAAACATCTTTTGCAGAGCCTCCCCAAACTATTGCGCTTTGAACAGGATTGTTAAGCCTTGATACACCAGACACCCCCGTCACGCCGCTGTTGTTATTTGTCGTATCAGTAATGCCAGTGACTGAATACATTATAAATCCACCAGTCCCGATTATTGACGAGTTGCCGGCATCAACACTGTGTGCTCTGCTGGCCTCAAGAGACAATGTCCCAATCGTGTAATCAATAGCACCGGATTCAGCCACGGTCAGAACGTCAGCATTCCTCGTGACGGCTGTAGTTGTAGTGGGGATGTAGGATGTTGGGTATGTGCCTAGTTCTACTTGGGCTCCCCAGACAAGGATGTCCTCGCCTAATACGCCTGAAAAGTGGGGCATTCCATTGGTCAGAAGAGTTGGAACAGCAACATCAGAAATAAAAGGAACAATGTAGCCACTAGTAGTTCCGACATTTCCCGATATCCATACTCGATAAATACCGTTTCCAGCATCTTCACAGCCAGAGCCAATTATTGTTCCTGAATTAGAGCCGACTCCCGTATGCGTTACTAAACCACTAGAGAGGTCTACAACGACTGTAATATAATCTTGCGCCGTCCCAAAGACCATCCCGCCAAAACCAGCACCATCGTCCTTCATGTAAACGCTATAGGTGTAGTTTGTGCCTGTTGTTACGGTTAGCAGTTTGTACACAGCATGCCAATTATTAGCAGTGGTTATTGCCACCCGATCCATCGTAGTTGTGCCATCAGGGGCAACAGCGACATTTGGGACTATTGTTATTTGACCTAATTGCCATTGATCAAATTCTTCACTATAAATAGCCAGATTAGTACTAGCCTTCTCAGCCAGATACCCGAATGGCCCACTCTCATCTACCGGAGGCTGGAAAATGGAGGCATTGCCTTCTAGTGTCCATGTCTCGCCTGATGTCGATGATACGAAGGTGCTGCCGCTGACGTATGAACCCGGCGTGAAATCAACTACGGGTGTTGTGCCGTCGATCTCGTTGAATACCTGACCACGGTAAAAACTGCCATCGTAGGGGTAGGTGCCTGTATTCAAAGCCCATGCGGCTACTAAGAAAGACGCGGTTGTTACAGCGATTGATGTTGCACCACCAGCAGGGTTCTGAGTTGCGCCTTGTTGTGTGTAGTCGCTAATAGCAGGGGCTTCTAGATTGCCATCAGCAGTAAAGAACTTAATGTCACCTGTAGCAGCGTCAAGGGTAACTCTCCACCAACCTAATTCGCCTACGGCAAAAGGAACTGCGCTTGTGAGAGTTGTGCTTAAAACTGTAGAGCCGTCTTCAGAATAATAAAATAGAAATGCGCCACTAGCAGCGTAATAAAGTTGAAATGCTCTTTGCCCTGCCCCATCTTTGCCAAACAGCATATTTGTGTTTTGACTATCGCGAGTAGCCCTAACCCTGATGTCCAACTCAGGCCAAGTCGTCACGACATTAGGCGTAGAGAAGTAATCACCACCTACCCCATGCAGATCACCAAACTGGGTGTTAGCGCGTGTTAGCGGAGACCCTACGGCCTCTGTGACCACGTTGGACGTGACTGTGTTAGCGTTGAGCGTGTTGAAATACTCGACACCGTCTACGTTAGCGCCGTGTTCTGCTTGTTTGACTGATACGTTTCTAATACGAGCGGTTAAACCTACGCCTCTTGGGTGGGCTATTATGTATGAAGGTGAAGTTGCGTCTGTACAAACTCCACTATAGGTAACTGTTTGGCTACTTGATATAAGACTATAACTGCTGGGCGTAAAAGCATCCCCGCCGCCTGCGGTGATGACGGATATTGAACGGTCAAACGCAGTTGCCGTCAGTAGCTCAACCTCCATACTCCAAAGATAGGTTCCGCCGTTTACGGTTGGTATCGGAAGAGATACCCCCGTAGTGTGTGCCCCCGCCCCCGTAATAACAATCCATTCGCCATCCTGAACCGCTGAACCTCCACCATTCGGAATCCAATCTGCCGCAACATTGGAAGCTAACTCAGGGCCAGTAGCAACCCCTGTTGACACGTACTCGCTGGGGTTCTGATTGGTCTGGCTTGATGGAATCCACTCGACCATTATATTTGTCAAGGTTAAAGTTGCCGCTACTTGAGAATACGCAGCAAACTGAATACTCGTACCAGTACTGTTAGCCGTAATAGCGGTTATTCTTTGGACAGTCGAGGTTAAACTAGTTCCGACTTGAGACTTAGACTGTGTAAGTGCGGCTGATCCTTCAATCCTCAAATCTATCTCAGCGGCAGAGGTTGGAGATCCAGACACAAGCGCCATATCCGCAGAAACACGGTAAGACCCTGAACCTAACGGCTTGGCAGGAACTGTCATACTTTCAAAAATATAACCGTTGGGTGTGCCGTCATAGACCATTGTAGTAGCGTTACTAGCAACCGCACCATTACCTTTTGTATACCCAGCAACTGTTATATCCTCTGAGTTAATCGTCATCAGATTCTCTACCCGCCTAGCACCCTGAAACCTTGGTTCACTGCTCTCGACCGTCCTAATAACGCCTTCAAAGTCCTCAAATGTCGCCGCAGTAGCGCGGGTGAACGG
>Ga0209534_10000879_pt1 | contig 32943 bp, 28 predicted proteins | sample COG_07_FD_184751 | JGI IMG/M metagenome (GOLD analysis project Ga0209534, IMG submission 184751) | Pelagic Microbial community sample from North Sea - COGITO 998_met_07 (SPAdes) (version 2) | ecosystem: Environmental > Aquatic > Marine > Neritic zone/Coastal water | place: Helgoland, sampling...
GAAACTAAATGATCAACATCAGCAGCTGCGCCAATTTCTTTTAAGTCGAGTTTTTCAAATCCATATTTAAGAGACTGGATTGCTGATTCGGTCGCTATGCCTTTTCCCCAGTATTTTTTTCTAAGTCTGTAACCTAAGTCATAATAACTGAAGTTCTCTCTTAAACCTTGTTCAAATTTTAATCCAGTCCAGCCAATAAAATCATTTGTTTTTTTATCAATAATAGCCCAACGTCCAATTCCATTATCAACATATTGATTTCTTATAAAATCAATCACTTGTTTGGCTTCATCAATAGTTTTTATTGGGTTTTTTCCTAGAAATTCGTGAACATCGGGGTCTGAATCAAGTTCAAAAATCCCCTTTGCGTCATATTTCTCTAAATCTCTTATGAGTAGACGTTCCGTCTCAATATGAACTTTCATTTATTGAGTTTTAGGTTAACTAACTACGGGGTAAAAGAAGGCACAAACGCTTTGTAGTAGTTATTAAATGCTTCCTGGTTGTTCATTTCCTTGTAGGTGTCATCTTTAAACAATTTCAAGTACAGCTCAAGTTGCTGAGCTGTTTGATAGCCAGGAATTGGAGCAATTAATTCTGCATCTAGACCTAAAAACACCATCGTTGGATAGGCATTAACTCCCAAATACTGCGTCAATTCGTGTTGACTGTTTCGGCGTTTTGCCATCTCGGGCTTGTAATTTGGATTTGAAAATTTTTGATCTTTAAGATTTACAGTTTCATTGCCTTCTGCATTGAATTTGACTGCATAATAATGTTCATTGACAAAAGCAATCAAATCTTTGTTGGTAAACGTATTTCTATCTAGCATTTTGCAAGGCCCACACCAAGAGGTATACATATCAATAAGTATTTTTCTGGGTGCTTTTTGTTGTAATTCGAGGGCTTCATCCATGCTTACCCAATTGATACTTTGTGCATCAACTGATAGTGTACCTGCTACGAGTAGGATTGTCAATATATATATTTTCATTTTTATGTTTTTTATAATAAGCAACAAATATAATACCAAAATTAGCGAACACCATGCATTAATTTCTTAATCACTGGATAGAGTAATGCAGATAATACACCGAGTCCTACCGCAATAGCGGTTAATAACCAAAAGAAATAACTTAATCCTTCTGCTTGTGCAATCCCTTCAGAAGCTTCTCCAAATACACCGGCTAACTTCATACCAATAGCTACGGCTAAATACCAGATTCCAAACATCATGGCAATCATGCGACCTGGCACCAATTTACTAACGTAAGATAAAGCGACTGGCGAGATACACAATTCGCCCATGGTATGAAAAAAGTATACCAATACCAACCAAATCATACTCACAGAAGCTGTTTTTGCTCCTGGTGGAATAGACGACGCGCCAATTGCCACACAAGCCATTCCGATTCCTAACAGAATCATTCCAATAGCATATTTCATATTGGCATTTGGATTGTATTTACTTTCCCACCATTTTGAAAACAAGGGTGCGAACGCTATAATAAACAAACTATTTAAAACACCAAACCAAGACGCTGGTACTTCTGCAATTTCTTTTCCAAATTCAATCGTTAACATCCAGATGGCGATAGCCCAAATGATTATAAAACTAATAGCTAGAAAGATATTTGAAAGTGCATACTTTGAAAATGTTTTTTTGAATAATAGCCATAACACCCAAGTGATAATTCCTAACGGAATAATGGTCATTAAAGTATTGACTATTTTAAACATAAAAGCTGAATTTCCTTCAAGAACTCGTTGGGTATAGTCTCGTGCAAAAATGGTTAAGGAGCTTGGCGCTTGTTCAAAAATAGCCCAAAAGAAAATAGTAATAAACGCAAAAAACATTACAGCTAACATTCGGTCTCGAGTGATTTTGTCATACTTAGGGATTCTGATGACTAAGAGTATCACAAACAGTCCTAAAGCAGATAGAATTGCGATGTTAGAACCTTCCATTCCAAACATACTGAAATCAAATAAATTATAAGAGCCTTCTGAAATTTTAGAAATGGGGTCATTAAAAATCCATGAGATCCCCAAAAGTGCTGCGACGGCTATCAATCCTAATTGAAACGATGTAAACGGATTTAATTTGGGCTCGTCTGCACTGAGCTCAACCAGTTCTTTATCTACTTTTACTGGTTTTGTTCCGATATTTCCAAAAATATTTTGAGCAAACCAAAATTGAAGTAATCCAAACAACATAAAAACTCCTGCCAATCCAAAGCCCCAACGCCATCCTACTTGTTCACCTAGATATCCACACAACAAAATTCCTAAAAAGGCTCCTGCATTGACACCCATATAAAAAATAGTGTAAGCACCATCTTTTTTCTCGTCTTTTCCTTTGTACATTTCAGAGATGATTGAAGTCATGTTTGGCTTAAAAAAACCGCTTCCAAATACCAATAGAGTTAACCCAAGGTAAATGAAAAAAGGAGTTTCCACAGCCATTGCGCCATGGCCCAATGTCATGAGCAATGCACCAACAACTACCGCATAGCGATAGCCTATTTTCTTATCAGCGAAATAGCCTCCTAAGAGGGTCGATAAATAGACCAATGAGGTATACGTACCAAAAATTGCATAGGCATGTTCACGAGGCCAGCCCCAACCCCCATCAAGAAGTGATGCAGTAAAAAACATCACGAGTAAGGCGCGCATGCCGTAGTAAGAAAAACGTTCCCACATCTCAGTGAAAAATAATACAAAAAGTCCAGCGGGATGCCCCAAGACTTTGTCTTTGAACATGTCATTAATATCTGTTGTCATAATACTTGTTTTCTATCTGTTGTTGGTTAGTTTACTAAATTCGGTAATTATTTTAACACTTTAAAGGTTTTTAGCTATTTTTTCTTTCGTCGGTTTCAAGTATGGAATATTCAAAATTATCCGACCAACCTGATTTCAATGGTAATACTTGTCTTAGACGTCCTTCTCTAACCATTCCTGCTTTTTCTAAAACTTTAAAAGAGCCAATATTATCCACAGCACACCCAGCCTCTATACGGTGCAATTTAAGTGTATCAAAACCAAAGTTTATAATCGCTTTTAAGGATTCTGTTGCATAGCCATTGTTCCAATAGTCGGAACGAATTTTATACCAAACTTCAGCTCTTTTGTGTTTTTTATTTCCAAGTTTTAGTCCAAATAAACCAATGAAAGTCCCGTTTAATTTGTTATCTATTGCAAACGTATAATTTTTTATATCTTTCAATTGATGTTCTAAAATCCAAGGTTGTATTATAGACTTTGTTTCATCAATAGTTTTTGGAATTCCCAGTGCATTATATGCATCTGTTTCTGGAAGAGAATGTAGATTGTGGATTGACTCCATATCTGACAATTTAATCAATCTTAATTTTATTCTTTCAGTGATTATTTCGGTTTCGGCCATTAATTTAAATTTCGAATGCCTTTGGGAAAAAAAACCTCATAGAAAACAATCTATGAGGTTTGTAATATATTGTATATTATTCTGCTGTTGAAGCGACTAATATTCTTTCATTTTCTTCAACACCATGCGTCAAACGTTTTAAAGGTTTCAGTAATGCAATCACCAAAAACCCAAAGGCTACGGTAAAGATTACAATTCCTGTGAAAATAGTGTACTCTCCAAAGTGTTCTGATTTTTCCCCTAAAATACCTGCAACTTTACCTCCAAGCCCTGTGGCAGCAAAATACAGTCCCATCATTAAGGATGCGTATTTAACGGGAGCTAGTTTGGTTACAAATGATAAGGATACTGGAGAAGAACACAACTCTCCAATGGTATGAAATAAATAGGCTAAAACCAACCACTGCATTCCAGAACTTCCGTTCGCATCGTATTCTCTTACGGCTAAAATCATAAATACAAACCCTAAACCCATAATAATGGTTCCAGTAGCCATTTTAAATAAAGAAGATGCTTCTTTGTTTTTAAGTTTTCGTTTTGCCCAAATGTTTGCAACCCAAACGGCGAGTAATATAATAAACCCGGCGTTTAAACCCTGAAACATTGGCGTTGGTATTAAGTAACCAAATAACATTCTATCAGTTTTTGTTTCTGTATAAACACTCATCAATCCACCTGCTTGCTCAAAAGCGCCCCAAAAAACAATCACCAATAAGAAAGAAAGTAATAAGACTAAAAAACGATCTTTTAATATTTGTGTTTCTAAACTTTTAAAAATCATCATTAATAAACCGACCACAAATGAAAGGAAGATAAATAAAGCACCATAACCCCAATGATCAACGCCTTCAAAAGTAAAGCCTGCATATAGAGAGAGTGCTAATAGAATGACTAGAATTCCTAATTGAGCTGGTGATTTAAAAATATTTGAAAATATTTTGACTAAAGAAACATCATTTTTCATTTCTTCTATTGTAGGCTTGTTGCCCACATGTGAAATGTATTTTTGCCCCCAAACATATACCAATAGACCAAATAACATTGCAATACCTGCTAATCCAAAGCCAGCATGCCATCCCCATTTGGCAACTACCAGTCCAATAACTGACGTGGCTAATAATGATCCTAGATTAATACCGATATAGAAAATACTAAATCCTTTATCTCTACGTATGTCACCCTTTTTGTACAAACCTCCCACCATAGTTGATATATTTGGCTTTAAACAACCAACTCCTAAAATAATAAGACTCAGTCCTGTGAAGAATGCCCAGTTGGCTTCAATTGCTAAAGTTCCATGACCTAAACATAAAATTACGGCGCCCAACATTACTGTTTTTCTCTGACCCAATATTTTATCTGCCAAAATACCTCCAGGAATTGATATTACATATACCAACATAACGTACCAACCATACAGTTGATAAGCTTCAAGTTTTGACCATCCCAAACCAGGGCCATCTATGTGAGAGGCTTCAGCAATCATATAAATAACTAAAATAGCGCGCATTCCGTAGTAAGAAAAGCGTTCCCACATCTCGGTAAAGAATAGTACATATAATCCGATTGGGTGACCCCAGAGTTCTTTTTGATTTGCAGTTGTTATCGTAGACATAAATTTAGTGTTAGTTAATAATTTGTGTATTGGTTAATTTTAATTCATTCGTTTATCGCCTAATTTCTCATTTAAAAAATTAGTCATTTTGGTGTATAAATGCATGGTGGTATTTCCGCCATAGATACCGTGGTTTTTATCGGGATATATAGCCCAATCAAATTGTTTATCCGCTTGAATCAAGGCTTCAACCATACGCATCGTATGTTGTACATGTACGTTGTCATCCCCCGACCCATGCACTAGAAGGTAATCGCCTTTTAGCAATTCTGGATAATTAAATGGAGAGTTATCATCATACCCGTTTGGATTTTCTTGAGGAGTTCTCATAAAACGTTCGGTGTAAATAGTGTCGTAAAAACGCCAGCTTGTCACAGGAGCAACTGCAATGGCCATTTTAAAAACATCATTTCCTTTTAGCAAACAATTGGTACTCATATGACCACCAAAACTCCAACCCCAGATTCCAATGCGACTTTTATCTATATAACTCAAGTTTGAAAGTTGTTTTGCAGCTTGAATTTGATCTTCAGTTTCGTATTTGACAAGATTTAAATAAGTGACTTTTTTAAAATCTGCTCCTTTAAAACCCGTTCCACGTCCATCAACACAAGCGACAATATAGCCTTGCTGTGCTAAAAATTGATGCCAAAAATCTCGTGAGCTGCTCCAAGTATTAGCCACTTTTTGCGACCCTGGTCCAGAGTATTGAAACATCAAAAGCGGATAGGTTTTAGATGGATCAAAATTGGCAGGTTTGAGCATCCACATGTTCAAATCATTTCCATTGACATTGATGGTGCTAAATTCTTTATTTGAATAATTAAACGCTCCTAGTGTCTCTAAGAGTGCTGAATTGTCTTTTATGTTTTTAATTAACCTCCCTGATTTAGAATCGTTTAATGTGAATTTAGGCGGTGTTGTTGCGCTGGAATAGGTTTTAATAAAAAAGGTGAAGTCTGCACTAAATTCGGCATCATTTGTACCCTCTTGTGAAGATAAACGCTTTTTCTTTTTACCATTCAATCGAATTGAATAGACGTCGCGATTGATAGAACCATTTTCTACTGATTGATAATAGATTGTTTTGGCCGATTCGTTGTATCCATAATAGGCCGTGACTTCCCAGTTGCCTTTTGTAATTTGATTTTTCAACTTTCCATCTTTTGCATAGTGGTAAATATGATTGAAACCGTCTTTTTCACTAGTCCATATAAAACTATTATCTTTTAAAAATGTTAGGTTATCCGTTACATCTACATAGGCATCGTCTTTGTCGGTCAGTACTAAATCTGATTGACTAGTTGTTGGATTGATCAACCAAAGATCTAAGGAATTTTGATGTCTGTTCATGTACTGTGCAGACAGAACATCTGGATCTTTTGTCCACTTAATTCTAGGGATATAAAAATCATCATAATCCTTAGGTAATGGGACCTTTGAAATAGTGTCTGTGTTTAGATCATAAAAATGAAGTGAAACTTCTGCGTTTGTTTCACCTGCTTTGGGGTACTTAAACACTTCTTGAGTCTGATAGAGTTCGGTTCCATAAATATCCATTGAAAATTCAGGAACATCGGTTTCGTCAAATCGGATAAATGCAATTTTATTACTGGAAGCATTCCACTCAAAAGCCCTTACAAAAGCAAACTCTTCTTCGTAAACCCAATCTGTGATTCCATTAATAATTTTATTTTTCTCACCATCAAATGTGATTTGTTTAGTAGTACCAGAACTCAAGTCTTTTATAAATATGTTGTTATTCCGTCCATAGGCAACTTTTGTGCCATTAGGTGAAAAAGCAGGTTCTTGAATTTTATCATCTGAAATTTTCTCCAGACTTTTGGATTTGGTGTTATAAACATAATAAAGTCCAAGAGCAGAATATCTATATATGGGTTCTGTGTCTGTTTCCAAAATCACTTGACTTTCATCGTCACTAAATATATAATTTGTGAAATATGGAATTGCATCCATCGTTTGAGAGGTTGCAAGGGTTTTTACTTTGGATAGGGTTTTATAATCGTATAAATCAACGGAAGTGGATCGGCTGGACCTGTCAAAATTCAAAACCGAATATTGTTGTCCATTGTTCATAGAATGCAAGGCTGTCATCCCCTGTGTTCTAAACGAACCATCCCAAATTTGATCTAGTAAAATGGATTTTTTTTGAGCAGTTGCTGTTAAAATAAACAGACACGCAGTTAGGTAGATAAAAGGAGATTTCATTCTTGTAGAGAATTTTTGATAATATTAGTTCAAGTTTACTAAAAAATTGGGAGAAAACCTCAACTATTAACACATAAATACGCAATTAGAATAATTGCAGCTCCAAAATAATATGAAGATATAGTATCTTTGTATTTCAAAAAACAGACACACATGCAGAATTCCGTTTCTGGATTTTCAAAGTTTACAAAAGCCGAAAAAATTGATTGGTTGATCACAAATTATTTTCAAAACAATCCTAAAGCGAAAGCTAACCTGGAACGTTATTGGAATACAGATGAAGTCCTTCAAAAGCTTCATGATGAATTTACTGAAAATACAATTTCTAATTTTTACCTCCCTTTTGGAGTGGCTCCTAATTTTTTAATCAACGATAAAATGCATGTCATCCCCATGACTATCGAAGAAAGTTCGGTAGTTGCTGCGGCAAGTAATGCTGCAAAATTTTGGATGGAACGTGGCGGCTTCAAAGCAGAAGTAGTATCAACCACCAAGGTAGGTCAAGTTCACTTTATGTTTCATGAAAAATTTGTTGAACTAGAATCTCTTTTCAAATCTATAAAACCACACCTTTTTAAACAAACCAAAGCGATTACCAAAAATATGGAAGCGCGTGGTGGCGGAATTTTAGATATTGAATTGGTAAATAAAACAGCCAAACTTCCGGGGTATTACCAATTACATGTCACATTTGAAACAAAGGATGCCATGGGAGCAAATTTCATCAATTCTTGTTTGGAGCAAATTGCAACGACCTTCAAAAGCTGTTCAGAAGACATTCAGGTAGTGATGAGTATTTTATCTAACTATGTGCCGGATTGTCTTGTACGGGCACAAGTAAGTTGTAAGGTGGACGCACTTGGTACTTCGACGTATTCAGGTCAGGAATTTGTAGATACTTTTTTACAAGCTGTACAGATTGCGGAAATAGAACCTTATCGGGCAGTCACACATAACAAAGGAATAATGAATGGCGTGGATTCGGTGGTGTTAGCAACTGGAAATGATTTTAGAGCCGTTGAAGCAGGGGTACATGCCTATGCAGCACGCTCGGGGAGTTACTCGAGTTTAACGCATGCTTCTGTAGACAATGGAATGTTTAAATTTTGGATTGAATTGCCTCTTGCCCTCGGAACTGTTGGCGGACTGACCGGTTTGCATCCCATGGTAAAAACAGCTTTGGAGTTGTTAGGAAATCCATCTGCTAAACAATTAATGGAAATTGTTGCGGTAGCCGGATTGGCTCAAAATTTTGCCGCTTTAAAATCTCTCACAACAACTGGCATTCAACAAGGACATATGAAAATGCACTTGCTGAATATTTTAAATCAGTTTGAAGCAAATGAGGTTGAAAAAACACAATTAATTGAGCACTTTAAAACCCATACTGTGACACACAGTGCGGTTGTGGAAGCTCTTAAAAACTTAAGAGCCTAATGCAAACGTTTTATAGTCACGGTAAATTATTGATCAGCGCAGAATATGCAGTTTTAGATGGTGCCTTGGCTTTAGCATTGCCTACAAAATTTGGACAATCTTTACATATAGAATCTACTACTGAGAACACAATTTTTTGGAAAAGTATTTCTAGTAAAGGGGTTGTTTGGTTTGAAGCTGAATTTAAGATAGACGCAACTTTAAAAATTTCTACAACAAATACTTCAGATATTGCGGTTCGCTTGGTACAAGTTTTGGACGCTTTGCAACAGTTGAATCCTTTGCTCTTTGAAGCACATACTGGTTATATATTAACCTCAACATTGGAGTTTCCTGAAAATTGGGGATTGGGCTCTTCTTCTACCTTAATCAATAATTTAGCCCAATGGGCACAGGTAGATGCTTTTAAATTACTGGAATTGACTTTTGGCGGTAGTGGATTTGATATTGGTTGTGCACAAGAGGATTCTGGAATTTTATATCAGTTAAAAAAAGGAAAAGCAACAGTCAAACCAGTATCTTTTTCTCCACCATTTTTAGAGAGTTTATTTTTTGTACATCGCAATCAAAAACAAAACAGTAGAGATGGGATTGCGTCCTATAAAACTTTGACTGCAAATCAAACACTTGATTTTACATCTCTAAACCGTTTGACTTTAGATCTCTTAAATTGTACAGACTTAAAAACATTTGAATCGCTGATTGAGCAGCATGAACGTTACATTTCTAGTCTCATCCAACAAGCCCCTTTAAAAGAGATTTTATTTTCAGATTACAAAGGTGCCATTAAAAGTTTAGGCGCATGGGGTGGCGATTTCTTCTTAGCAACCGGAAACACAGAAGCAATGGCTTATTTTAAGCTGAAAGGGTTTTCAACTGTTGTACCGTTTTCAGAAATGATTTTATAAAAAAAAGGACCCATTTCTGAGTCCTTTTATATCTAGTATTTAAATGTGATCCTTAGTAAAACGTTGCTCTGTTATCTTCAATGTCAGAAGCTTCTTTTAGCGCGTTGTACAGTTGTGCATTCACAGCATTAGATTTTGCTTGTCCAACACGGTTTGCAGCGGCCTGATAATTTGGCAACGGCTCTGCAGGAGTTAACTTTGTCAATTGTACTGCATATACACCGCTAGCACCAACAATTAATTTTGAGGTAGCGCCTTCTTCTAATCCAAAAGCAGATCCAATCACTTTAGGCTCTCTTCCTGCTCCTGAAAGTGTTGGGTTTTTCATGTTTACTGCCATGGCAGTTTTAACAGTTTGTCCTTCATCAGAAGCAATAGCATCTAAAGTGGTTGCCGAAATACGGTTTTTGATAAGCTGTGCTTTCTTTTCTTTTCTAATTTCTGGAAGTGCAGTAATGGATGCTTTATCAACACTCATTAATCCGGCTTCATTGACGGCTGTAATTTTAGCAACTACAAAACCTCCTCCTGAAATATTAAAACTTTTAAAATCTCCAACTTCAACACCTTCTTCAAAAGACCATCTTACAATAGCTCTTTGAACTCCAATACCAGGGATTGTTTCATCCAGCTCTTTGATACTACTTACAGGATATGTTGAATAATTGTTTTCTTTAGCAACCTCCTTAAAATCAGCATTAGCAACGGCGATTTCAAATTTAGATTTATCAGTAAAAACGGCATCGATTGTTTTTACAGATGGCTCAATATCTTGAACGATCGTAGCAATTTTAAATGCTTCTTGTTTTTTACCTTGATCTAAAATTTCAATAATGTGGTATCCGAAGTTCGTTTTTACAACTCCTAAACTTCCTTTAGAGTTCTCAAATGAATACGCTTTGAATTCTTCTGCGAATCCATCTGTATAAGCAAATTCAATAACACCCTCTTTTTCATTGCTCACTTTATCAGAAGATAAAGAAAGTAAACTTTTAAATTTTGAACGTTTAGAACGAATCACTTTATAGATACTGTCAGCAGTAGCTTTTGCTTGTTCATCTGTTTTAGTTACAGTAGCATCGGCACGAACCGCCCCAACAAATGGGATCAGAATATGACGAACTTTCGCAGAATCTGCGATCATTTTTCTAGCAACTTTTTTGGACAATTTATAGGTTGTACCATCTTTGTAAGGGCCAAAAACAGCATTTGATTCTAAGTTTGTCAGTTGATCTGCTACATCAGCTGAGAAGCTAGATGCAAATACGTATGCATCGTTGTACTTGACAGTTGAATTGGCATTTACAAATGCTTGTACATTTTTGGTATTTTGAAAGCCTACTACTGTTTCGTTGGCTTTAGCTGCTTCATTGAATTCTACTTTGTCGGCAATAAGCGCTGTTAAATCGTTTTGAATTTGTTGTTCATCTTCTAAAGAGGCTTCTTCTTTGAATTGAACATAGACTAAATCTCTGGAAGCTTGAACTTCATATTTACTAGGATTTGCTTTTACATAACTCGCAATCTCAGATTTCTTAACAGAAACTAAACTGTCTGTAATAGATGCAAATGGAATTTGAACATATTTAATATCTGCTTTGTCATTTTCTAACACATAATCAAGTTCTCCCTCGGTAAGAGTACCAATAACACCTGCTTTTACAAGGTTAAAATACGTTTGTTGAACACCAGTTTGAGAAATATTTTGTTCGAAATCTGTCCATGCTTTGTAGTTGACAGCACTACCGTTCAGCGTGGTCGTTTCTGGTGCAATTGCTTTTAAGTTTGCAATAAATTCGTTGAGTTTATCTTCATCAAAAAGCCCTGCTTCATTTTTAAATTCTTCAAAAGATCCTAAGTTTTGTTTTAACAATTGGCGCATATAATCTCTTTCTATGGAGATCCCAACAGCATCGTATTGCGTTTGCATCACTTTATTTCTTACTTCCTGATCCCAAACACGGTTCATTGCTTGTGTGTTTGATACAGAACCTCCAGACTGGCGTTGCATATTTTCAACTTGATTCATGAATGCATCGCGTTCAATGTCTTCGCCATTAACCGTTGCAACAACGGTTTGTGATTTACTTGAAGAATCTAAGTTTTGAAATATATCACCAATAATGAATGAAAATAATGCAAGAGCGATGATAATGATTAAGAATATAGAGCGTTGTCTAATTTTATTTAAAACTGCCATTTGTAGTGTGTGTTATTTTTTTATATAGTGGACGAAAATACCAATTTCTTTGAAATAATAAAAGGAGAAAAGAATATAATTCAAAGAAGGCGTATAAATTAAAAATCTTCTAAGATTTTAAGCTGTACTAATTCGATTTTAGTATTGGAAACTTCCATGATGGTAAAATGAAATTGCTCGATACTAATTTCTTGATTTTGTTCTGGTATTTCTTCGGTGTGATTGACAATAAACCCACCAAGTGTTTCATAATTTTCACTTTCAGGAAGTTGAAGTTTGTAGGTTTCATTGATGTGATCTACTTCTATACGTGCCGAAAAAATATAATTGTTATCATTTGTTTTTTCTTCAATAAGTGCAACAGTATCGTGTTCATCTTCAATTTCACCTACTAATTCTTCAATAACATCCTCCACAGTCATAATTCCTGAAGTCCCACCATATTCATCTAAAACAACTGCTAAACTTTTACGTTTTTTAATTAAAACGTTCAAAACATCTTTTGCAAACATGGTTTCCGGCACATATTCTATGGGCCTTAGCATTGATTTTATATTTTTTGGATTTTTAAACAAATCAAAAGAGTGGACATACCCCAAGATATCATCAATTGTTGTTTTGTAAACTAATATTTTTGAATGTCCTGTTTGAGTAAAAGATTCGTTAAGGTTATTAATGGTGTCATGAATTTCGATAGCAGACAGTTCGGTACGTGGAACCATTACTTCTCTAGATTTTACTTCAGAAAACTCGAGTGCATTTTTAAAAATCTGAATTTCACTGTCTACAGTGTCGTGTGCTTCTACAGATTGCATTTGTTCACTTATATAATTCCCTAGTTCAATTTTAGAAAACGCTAACTGAACCTCATCTCCTTCTGTTTTGAATACATATTTTAGGACAACATCAGAAATCCAAATAACAAAATCAGAAACAAAAGAAAATAATATGTAAAATATATAAGCAGGGACTGCAAATAACTTAAGTAATGAATTGGCATAAATTTGAAAAAACACTTTCGGAAGAAACTCCGCAGTAACTAATATAATAAGCGTTGAAATTACGGTTTGTGTAAGCAAGCTTAACTCAGTAAATAGATAATTAATAAGCATACTTGAGGATGGTAGATGTACTGTAAACCAATCTACAAGAAGATCCCCCATAAAAAACCCATAAATCACAAGAGCAATGTTATTTCCAATAAGCATGGTTGCTATAAACTTGGAAGGTTTTGCTGTAATTTTGGTGAGTAATTTTGATAATAAACCGCTTTGTTTTTTCTCAATTTCAATGTGAATTTTGTTTGAGGATACGTATGCAATTTCCATTCCTGAAAAAAATGCAGATAAAATCAAGCTAAAAATAATGATCAAGAAATCTATGGTCATGACTACAATTTACCGCGATCTTTAAATCGCTTCTTGAATTTTTTACGAAAGAAAAACATCGCAACGGCTAATACTGAAAAAAACAAAGAAATATAGGCATCGCATCCCTCACTGTTCCATTTGTCAATGGCATCGAAAAGAAATAGGCCCGCAAATCCTAAATATAAATACTGTAAAATTGAAATAATTTTCATTTTTGTTGATTTGAATTAACAACTTAAATTTGTAAAGTAAATATATGAATTATTCGTCAATAAATATACGTCCTTTGACTTCTAGGACTTGTGCATTGCTGAAGTTTGTATTGGAATCAAATCCTTTTCCGTTGGTAATATAGTCTTTGGTTCTAAATTTTACAGGAAAATTTGTAAAAAGCCACTCTTTTTTTTGATCGTAAAAAAGTTGTTCTGTAAATAGAGTGTCGTTGGTTGAAGTCGTTAAAACCACATTGCCTTGCAAATCAATTAGCCCTGTTTGATCGTACATAATGGCATGATCAGAGATTACTGTATTTTTATTGTTGTCGTCATCAAAAAGGGTCAAATCGATCCCTTCTGGGAATTTATAAAATGGAAAGTCACGATTTGTAAAGTTTATCATTTTTGGACTCACCAAAACAACGGTCAATCGTCCTGAATCTGTATATTTTGTATTGATGTTTTTAGCGACAGACTGTGACGTATAAGAGGTCTCATCCAGCCCCTGTACTTCTTTTAAAGTATTGTTACAAGAAAAAAACACCGCTACCAAAATGAATAATGGAACGGTGTTTTTTATGAATATGTTACAATCAAATCTCATTAAAGCGAAGGAACTGTTACTGAACGTTGAATCCAACATTCAACTTTGATCACTTGACCTGCACGTCCAGAAGAAAATATTTCACTTTTTGCAGGTGCCTTAGCCTCATAATTTGCAATTGATTTTGCTGCATTTTTCTTCATTGTTGGGTCTATCCTTCCTGCTTTATTGGCTTCTTTAGCTGCTAACCAGTAGACTGCTCTTTTAGAGAAGTTGTCCGTTCCACAGTTGTTGGCGCTTTTGGCATACATAGCTGCAATAGCTAGATGTGCTCTCCCCATACTTGGATTGGCTCTTAGGACTTTCATGTAGTAAGTTCTTGCCTGTCCATAACGTCCTTTCTTTTTGAAATTCGTTGCGATTTTATATAAAATTTTTGATTTCTCAAAACTATCAGATTCTAATTCAACTGCTTGGTTATAATAATTCAAAGCTTCTGAACTCTTACCTGCTTTATCTTTTAAGATTCCTAAATAAAATGCAGTATCAGCGTTAGGTTCTAATGCATTTTTTTGCTCTACAATCTTCACAAATAAAGGATCATCGTTACATTCTTTTGCATACATTCTGTTCATGGCCCGTTGTAACCAAACACCATCATTTTTAAATTCCTCAAAATCTCTTGAATACAATGGAATCAAGTTTTCGCAATTGGCCCTAGCACCTAACTTGGTGTCAATACTCCCAGCAATTTTGTCATAAGCTTTTAGATAACTATCGTATGATTTAAGTTTACGAGCTTCTTTTTGACTTATTTCTTTAACCTGACCTTCTTCATCTAAATAGGCATTTCGTTTGTTGGTATAGTTTTTAACTTCAAACTCAATTTTTTCGCTAATGTCATCGTACTTAGAAAATAATTGTTGTGCTGTTTTTACATTCTCATCATAAAGATCCACCATCAATGAAAAATAGGTATACAAACTCTTTGGGTTTGTAAATGTTTTGGCATCGGAGGTATAGGCTAAATCATAAGAGGTGTATAGTGTCTCTTTAGTTTTGTTTAAAATTTTTCTATGGTCATATTCCAATTGACAAGCTTTTGCTGAGTAGGCACCAGTAGGAGTGACATTTGGAAAGATGGCTTTACGCTCTTCCCACAACTTCAACATGTCATTTATAAAACCAACTTTTTCATCGCCTTCAGTATTGTCTATTTTATACTTAAGAATACGTTCTCCATAAACAAAAATCGCTTTGTTAAATTTAGGGTTGCGATTTCGTAATTCCATCCAAGGAGTGTAAGCTGCATTGTAATTTTTTGACTTGGCTAACTCACTAAATATGGAAAGTGTTTCTAAATCCTGTTCATTTTGTGCGAACATCGTTGTGATGCTGATTGAAAGGAAAGCAATTAAAAGGGTGATTTTTGTTTTCATCTGTCTCTTTTGTTGTTTATTTCAGAAAATGTAGGCTGTTTTTTGAAGCCCCAATTGATTGTATTGTTAATTAATTAAATTTTCTTTTCTCAAACCAGCGATCGTTTAAAGATAAACTAAGTTGAAATTTTATAAAATTTTCTTTTACTAAGTTGGCTGTATTTACACCCCGCGATCCAAATTCAAATCCGAGGTTTGCATTTGAAAATATACGCCCCACTGGAAGTCCTACTCCAAAAGATATGCCAAACTCTTTGATATCTTCATTGTTTATTCTCAAACCTGTGTCCTCAAAACGTATTCCTGTTCTGTAAACGATACGTTTCCAATAGCGGTTAAAAGAATCGTATTTTGGAATATAAAATCCACCAATGGAGAGTGTTGAAGCATCTTGATAAGTTGCATTGTCGATTGTTAAAAGTCTATTTGAAAACTGACTTGCTTTTAGGTAGGTGTATTCGACCCCAGCAAACCATTTTCTCGGAGCACCAACCCCAAAACCAAATGATGTTTTGGAAGGAAGTGTCAATTTAGTAGTCGCTAAATTAGATACAGACAAGTCAATTTCTGATGAATTAACTGTAAACTCTTGTTCTGTTAAAGGATCAATTACGATTGTTGAATAGGTGCGGCTGTTGTCGGATGTAAGTTCGGAACTTGGAGAGTAAGTTGCTGAAGCAGTCAGTTCTAAATTAGATGTTATAAGCTTAGAAAAAATTAATCCAAAATTATACATCAAACCTCCTAAGTTTGATCTATTAGATTCTCTTGACTGAAATTGTAACACTTCTCCTTCAGGATTGTACCCAAAAGCAATATTGGTGTTTTTGATACTCCCAAAATTATAACTGGCATCCATTCCTAATTTAAAGTTATCTGTCAATTGGTATCCAAATCCTAAAAATACTTTATTTAAACCCCCTTCTCCTCTGTATTTGTATTGAAGAACTCCGTCAGTATCCGTTGACTGCAATTTATAACCTACTGAAGAATATGGCAAAACACCAAACCCAGCTCCAAATTTACCAAGCGGAATAGCTATCGCTAAATAATCTACCGTTGTTGTGCTCGATTTTCCTGTTTGTTGACCACTAGAGATTTCTACATCTGAGTGGCTCGCCCCTATTGTATATTTTACAGGCCTGGCTTCATTACTGAACGACTTTAAGTTTTTACCAGCGAAAGAAGCTGGATTTCGGAGGTTGATATGAATACTGTCCGAGTACACACTTAACCCTCCCATCGATTGATTTTCTACTGTACCTTTAAACTTTAAACTTCCTATACCATAAAATGAATACGGAGAACTAGACCCTTGCTGCGCAAAAGAGAAGCTTGTAAACACGACTGCAATGAGTATTAAAAACTTTTTTATCATTAGTTTGTATTAAATTCTAGTAAAAAATTAAGTCCTTCTAAAAGAAAATTTGAATGCGCAAATATGCTAATTTTAAATTGCTTACACAAGAAATCTGAGTCTCCTCCTGTTAAAATAACTGTTAAATCTGAATATTTATTTTGATACTCCTTAATAGCACCTTCAATTTCATGCAACACGCCATGTACAACGCCTGAATGTATCGATGCTTTAGTTGAACTACCAATATATTGATTAGGGGTTGTTTTTTTTAGAAGAGGCAAGTTGGATGTAAATGCTTCAAGCGACTTATAACGCATTTCAACTCCAGGCGAAATAGCACCTCCTAAATAATTTTGGTCGGCATCCACAAAATCATAGGTCACACAACTCCCTGCATCGATGACCAAAACATTACGATTAGGATACTGATTGACCGCTGCAGCCACAAGTGCCAATCGGTCTACACCCAAAGTAAGGGGGGTATCATAACTATTATAAAAAGGTAATTTGAAGGAAGCCTCTAAAATTTTGAGTGGCAACAACTTTTGGAGTCTCTCCACCTGTAAATTATCCATTTTTTTTACAGAAGACAGTAGTCCTTGTTGGATATCCGGAAACTTTTTAAGTAATTTTCCAACCTCCAAAACCAGATCTAGAGTGGAAATCGTTTGAACTTCTCTTATATTATCTAATTGAAAAACAGCTAGTTTAGTCGCTGTATTTCCAATATCAATTATCAAATTCATCTTTCTCATTTAGATTGTAAATCTACAAAACCATTTTTTATAAAATTTTACTTTGCGAATATTAAAATTCCACTATATTTGCAACCGCATTACGCGAGGAGGTGCCTTAGCTCAGTTGGTAGAGCAATGGACTGAAAATCCATGTGTCCCTGGTTCGATTCCTGGAGGCACCACTTTTTAACCCTTTAAATCATATGATTTGAAGGGTTTTCTATTTTATACACCTTACTTGTGTAAAGTTGTCTGGTTCTTTTTTGTATATCCAGTACTCAATATATAAAGTGTGATTATAAATCTTATAAGATTATTTGTAGATAATAAAATACTTAATTTATCATCAGGAATCAAGGTTAGATATGGAAATTAGAATCCCAATTGGGAGAACACAAGGAAAAGGATTCCAACAAAGAATAAAGAACCTAATCACATTGAAAAGAACTTACTTCTAAAAACTAAAGAAAAGGAAATTAAGAAAAATTAGAGATTACAATTATCGATATCTCCATTTAATCTAAACCAATTGAATTGACTATCGTCTCTCCAGGTTATTTTGTTTCCTTCACACTCATAAGTTGGATATTCTTGAGATACATTTCCTACACAATTCGTCCTTGTAAATGTATTATCTTCAATCGTATAAGTTTCACAATCTGAATATGGGTCACCATCAAATGACCTCCAAAAAACAACATCACATTCACCATCTGGGAGATTAGGACATCCATAACGTTTCATAATACCATTGGATAACTCAATCATTTGGTTAAATGTTGTTCCATTATAAACTAACCAATTTCCCTCAATTTCAATTGAATCATCAATTTCTTCTTGATTTTCAGAAGAACAGAATGTGAAAATTGAAAGACTTAAAACAAGTAAAAAATTTGTGAATTTTCTCATAATATTCAAATGTAAAGAAAAATTACACAAGTTTTGGTAAATATTCTATGAGAATTGAAGTTACTGATATCCAATTTTCTAAATTAGTGGTTCATTTTCAGGTACCACTCAGGTACCACAAATATGAACTTTACACAAAAAAATGAATTTTACACACAGTGTAAGGTTAATTGATAAAAACTTTACACAATGTGTAAAGTAATTCTATTCGAGTAAATGATTATCAATCTATTAACTAAATGGGTATAGTACTGGAGGCACCACTTCAAAAGCCCACTCATTGGAGTGGGCTTTTTTATTTCTATTATCTTCATTATGAATTACAATTATTTTATTAGATATTTGTAAAGACATAATTATTGATGGGGCGTGGGTATTTTAAAAATCAAAAAAAACATAATTCTTTATTCAATTACAGTCTTTTGTACCATTTTGTGGGTTCAAAGTTGTAAAAAAATACCAGCTAAACCTGCTTCTCAACCTCAGGTCAATAGAGTACTTGATACACAAAAAGTAGTTAAAAAACAAGATTCTACTACTCCAAACGTCTCACAGCAACAAGAATTTTCAGAGTGGCCAAACTATCCAATTTTAGATATTGCCATAAAAAACCTTGAAAATGGAAATCCTACTTTTTTCAAACAACCAATTGAAGATATCAATCGATTGTTTTTAGATATTAAAAAAAGTGTTCCTAATTCCTTAAAAACAAATAGCATTTTGGTACGTGTCAAAGTTACCGAAACCTTAACTCATAAGTTGAATGAACTTTATAGCGTTGAGGTTACAGACTTAAAAGAATTGAATCAAACAAAAGCCGATCTGATTGAATCACACTACAATTTAATATTTCAAATAAATAAAATACGAGAAAAAGAAGCGCAACGCATTATAAAACCAATTTAATTTTTTTACACTAAACCGTCTTCTTAAATTAAGACAAAATTATATTAACCAATCTAACGTTATGAGAACTATTCTTATTACATTTTTTACTTTTTACTGTCTTTTTTCCAATGCTCAAGTTGGCTCTGGAACCCCGTGGATGAAAAACCTAAAACAGTCTAAAAGCAATCCTTTAACTTTTAAAGAAATTGTTGATGCCGGAAATACCTATTGGAAAACCCGTGATACTGATGCTAAAGGAAGCGGATATAAACCCTTCAAACGTTGGGAATCCTTTTGGCAAAACTATGTGAATGCCGACGGGTTTTTACCAACTTCTCAAGAATTATGGGAGGTCTGGGATGCTAAAAATTCTAAGAAATCACAACGCCGTTCATCAGCTGTGAGAATTGATGAAAGTAATTGGGAATCTATGGGTCCCACTGATTTTTTAAATCGCAATACAAACAGTGCAAACCTTGGTCGTGTCAATACAATAATTGTACATCCAAGCAATTCAGATGTTATATATGTTGGATCGCCCGCAGGTGGAATTTGGAAATCAACAGATGCAGGAGCTACGTATATTCCTTTAACAGACCACTTACCTCAAATTGGTGTTTCTGGAATCGCAATCGATACAAACAACAGCGACATTCTTTACATTGCGACTGGCGATGATGACTATTACAGCTCTACAAGTGTAGGGGTTTGGAAATCAACAGATGCAGGAATCTCTTGGCAACAAACAGGACTGAACCCGTCTAATACCCCATTTAGAACCTCAGAAATTTATATCAACCCAACAAATAGCAACATGCTTTGGGTTGCTACTAGTGACGGAGTTTTTAAATCTACAAATGGTGGTGATACTTGGGAGAACAAACAACCTGGTAGTTTTAGAGACCTAAAAGTAAAACCTAGTGATCCTAATATCATTTATGGAACTACTGATGATAAATTTTATAAATCCACTGATGCAGGAGAAACCTTTACACATATTACAGCTGGGCTGCCAATTTTATCTGGACGTCTTTTCATTGACATCACACCTGCTAATAACAACCTAGTTTATATGGTGGCATCCAATCCCAATGACACTTACCAAGGCATTTACAAATCGTTGGATAGTGGTACAACTTTCACACAAATGGAAAACACTACTGATATTTTTGAAGGGGATCAATCTTGGTATGATTTAGCCATTGGTGTTTCTAACACCAACGAAAATGAAATTTATGTAGGATGTTTAAACGTCTGGAAATCGAGCGATGGAGGGGATTCATTTTCACAGCTTAACCAATGGTATAGCCGTACAGACTCCTACACGCACGCTGATATTCATTTTATCCGCGCTTTTAATAATGGCATATTTGTGGGATCTGATGGAGGTATTTTTGAATCCATAGATGCAGGTAACACATTTACAGACTTGTCTCCAGGATTGGGTATCAGTCAATTTTACAGAATTTCTGTATCCAAACAAGACTCTAATAAAATTGCAGGAGGGCTTCAAGATAATGGAGGTTTTGCACGTGATGAACAATGGAGCAATTACCATGGAGGAGATGGTATGGAGGGCGTCATTGACCCTAACAACGATAATATCTATTATGGTTTTTCGCAGCGCGGTGGTAGTCTAAATATAAACACTACATCAGGACAAAATGGCGGTACGGCTGGTTATGGACCACCTACTGATGAAACAGGAAACTGGATTACTCCACTTTCAATAAACAAAGACAGTGAATTGTATGCTGGTTATAGCAGTGTTTACAACTTTGATTCAGGAAATTGGACTAAGGTCTCAGATACTTTTGAAGCGAATATTGAGGTTTTAGAACTCGACCCTATCAACACTGATATAATGTATGTAAGTTTCGGGTCTAAACTTCATAAAAGCATAGATCATGGAGTTACATTTTCACTGATACAAGATTTCACAAGTAATATTACATCTATAGAGGTTAATAACAATGATAATTCCATCGTATACTTCACCACAAGTGGAGGTTCTGGAAAAGTTTATAGATCTACCGATCAAGGGACTAATTTTACAGAAATTACAGGAACACTCCCTAATGTTACAAAAAACATTATCAAACATCAACCTTTCTCCCCTACTAATGCCCTGTATCTTGGAACAAGTTTAGGGGTTTTTAGATACGACGATCTTACAAACGATTGGGGACTTTATGAAACAAACCTTCCAAATACTGATGTCAGAGATTTAAGCATCAACACAGTGGATTATAATATTACCGCAGGAACCCACGGTCGTGGTATTTGGCGAAGTGATTTGCAGGCAGAAGCTTTAGCACCGAACGACATTCAATTGATCGCTGTTGAAAATCTAACAAGTATGCAAATCAATTGCGGAGCAATCACACCAAAATTAAGAGTGCTTAATAATGGGCAAAATAGTATCAACTCCGTTGACATTACATACAGCTTTGACGGAATTAATGAGACACCACTCACATGGACTGGAACCATTGGCTCTCAAGCGACCGCTGTCTTGGACTTAGTTGACATAACGTTAGCTTCTGGAACCCACTCCCTAAATGTAACCACCACAATTAACAATGATTATTTTACTCACAACAACAGTGCTGAAATTACGTTTTATGTGAATGAAACTGGCGAAACTGGGGTGGTAAATACATTTGAAAATTCTAATGACGAACTTATCGTTGTTAATGAAGGAGCAGATGTCTGGCAACGTGGAGTTCCTACAGGAGCCCTGCTTAACACTGCGGCATCCGGAACAAACGTATATGCTACAAACTTGAGTGGTAATTATGAAAACAACTTAAAAGGGTATCTGACATCTAAATGTTACGATCTAACAACCATTGCCAATCCCGTTTTAAAATTTCAAATGGCTTTTGATTTAGAAACAAACTACGATGTCGCCTATGTTCAGTATTCAACAAATCAAGGAGTTGATTGGGAGGTACTTGGAAGCGGTGCAGACCCTAACTGGTATAACTCTAGCTCAAATGGCTGCAACAACTGTGTTGGTGGGCAGTGGACTGGAACAGATACCAATCTCACAGAGTATTCGTATGACCTAGCAGCTTTTAGCTCGCAATCTAATATGATTTTTAGAATGGTATTTCATTCAGACCAAATGGTGAATAATGAAGGCGTTGTTATCGATGACTTGTTTGTGTATGGCACTACATTGAATGCTGATAATTTTCAAATCGACCAAATTTCAGTATATCCAAATCCATCCAAAGATGTGTTTTATGTTAAATTAAATAACAACACTCCTTTTGATATTCGCGTCACAGACATCACTGGAAAAGTAGTATGTACCAAAAAACAAATTAATGCAACCACGCCGTTTCCTTTACAAATGGGAACATATTCAAGTGGTATTTATTTTTTACAAATCCGAGCTAATAATCAACTCACCACTCGAAAACTCGTCTTAAATTAGCTTTATAAATTGTAATTACTAGGTTTTTATTAAATTAAAATTATGTTAATTCCTATGTGTAACTGTAACATTTTTAGTTAATTGTGAGACTTACATATATAACGATCACTTAAAAAATAAACACATGAACTTAAAACATTTAACCTTACTGTGTGCATTTGGGCTTTTGAGCTTCCATGCTTGCAAAACCGAATCGAAAAATCAGTTTTCTGAAGCTGATAAAATTCCTGGAATTATCCTAGAAAACATGGATACCTCAGTGAATCCAAAAGATAATTTTTATGACTATGTCAATGGTAATTGGATGATAACAAATACCATTCCTGATGACGAATCGAGGTGGGGTGGCTTTGGAGTGCTTAGAAAATCAACTCGAAAAGATGTGCTTGATATTATAAAAACATCTAAAGAACTAGGAACTTATGAAGAAGGATCAGATCAGAAAAAAGCCTTATTGGTTTTTGAATCAGAACTGGATTCTGTTGCCAGAACAAAAGCGGGCATCACTCCTATTCTTCCGCTTTTAGATGCCATCAATAGCATTCAAAACATCTCCGACATGCAAACTGTGTATGCAAAAACAGTAGGAGTTTCTGCTCCTTTTGCAGGCATTGGTGCCGAAGCAGACTTGAACAACAGCAGTATAAATACCGCTTGGGTTTTTCCTGGTGGCTTAGGACTACAACGCGATTATTATTTGGACCAGGATTCAAAAACAAAAGAAATTCGAGGACAATATGTCGATCATGTTGCACGTATGTTTCAATTTATTAATTACGATGAAGCCTCTGCGCAAGCAGCAGCAGAACGTGTACTTGCATTAGAAACACAACTGGCAGAACCTCGATTGGACAAAGTACAAAGTCGTGACATTCGAAACTTTAACAATCCTCGTTCTCTCAAAGAATTGAGCGCTATCACTCCAAAAATTGATTGGAATAAATTTATTAAAGACATGGGGGTTACTCAAACTTTAGACACAGTTTTAGTCATGCAACCAACCTATATGAAAGCCTTGAACTCCTTTTTTAATACAACGCCTATTGAAGACATAAAAACCCTTATGACTTGGAATACACTAGACAATGCCGCAGGCTATTTGTCCCCTGAAATTGAAACTGCAAACTGGGAGTTTTACAGCAAAACACTTAGTGGATCTAAAGCACAGCGTGCCGCCGAAGAACGAGCTTTAGGAACTGTCAATGGTTCTGTAGGTGAAGCCATTGGAAAACTGTATGTGGAAGCTAAATTTCCACCAGAAGCCAAAGCAAAAGCTGAAAAAATGATTGCAAATGTCATCAAAGCTTTTCAAAATAGAATACAAGTATTGGATTGGATGAGTGATGAAACTAAGACCAAAGCCATTGAAAAACTTGATAAATTTACAGTCAAAATTGCCTACCCAGACGAATGGGAAGATTACTCTGAATTGCAAGTAAAGGAAGGCAATAGCTATGCAGAAAACATGATGGCGGTATCCCAATGGAGTCTGAATAAAAATATTTCTGAAATTGGACAACCTGTTGACAAATCGGAATGGGGTATGCCACCTCAAACAGTAAATGCTTATTTCAATCCTTTAAACAATGAAATTGTATTTCCAGCGGCTATTTTACAACCACCGTTCTATAATTATACTGCCGATGAAGCAGTCAATTATGGTGGTATTGGCGCGGTTATTGGACACGAAATTTCACATGCTTTTGACGATTCTGGGGCGCGATTTGATGGCGATGGAAACGTTAATAACTGGTGGACAGACAAAGATCTTACCGAGTTCGAAAAACGAGGAAATGCTTTGGCAGAACAGTACAGTGCCATTCAAGTGATGGACAGTGTATATATTAATGGGAAATTTACTTTGGGTGAAAACATAGGAGATCTTGGAGGTGTTCTTGGCGCCTATGATGGACTTCAACTGTTTTTTGAAACCAATGGACGTCCAGAAGATATTGATGGATTCACAGCAGAACAACGTTTCTTTATGTCTTGGGCTACTGTTTGGAGAACCTTGACTCGTGAGGACGCTTTAAGAAGACAAATAAAAACCGATCCTCATTCTCCTGGAATTCAGCGTGCTACACAACCACTTAAAAATATTGATGCCTTTTATGAAGCTTTTGATATCAAAGAAGGCGATAAAATGTACCTCCCAGAAGAACAACGTGTTCGGATTTGGTAAGGATCATTACAAAAAAAAGCAGCGCTATGGCGCTGCTTTTTTTTTCTTAATTTTTAAGAGGATTTACTCTTTATTTTTAGCTTCTTTTTGAGCACGTATCGCATCAACTGCCAAATTTGCCATATTAAAGTTAGGTGCTAATTGGAGAGCTTCATTCAAGATTGAAATTGAAGCATCATGATTTGTCTCTGGATTTTCTCTAAATTTAGCAATTGCCTTTAAATACATAAAACCTGCAAGTGCGGGTACCTGATAAGGCGTTTGTGTTTCGTAGTAAGGCTTCATCATATCGGATGTAGCATTTGCTATTCCGTATGTAATGTTTAGAGTTGCTCCTTCAAGATCCTCTGTTTGGATTTTTAAATCTGCTAACTCATAAGCAAGAGAAACGGTTCGTTTTTGCTTGTATAACACTTCGTAATGTGCAATGGCACGTTTAGGCTCATTCAATGATTTTAAACTAACTGCTTTTACTTCCGTCGCTAAATTGGTATCTGTATCTGAAAGTTCAATACCAATTAAATTCAAAGCTTGCGCATACTTTCCTTCATTCATATAAAGGGCTGCTAAAGTATCTTTACGTTTCACATTGGGTTCTAGTAAAACTAGGTGTGTCATCGCATTTATAACCCCTTGTATGTCGCCCTGTTGTTGCATCTGAGCATAATAGGCCTTGAAATGAGACACTAATGTTGATTGGTTTTGAGCCTGAATTTGCATTGAAAAACAAAAAGCTAATAAAATTGTGTATTTAAGATATTTCATTGTTGTATAATTTGATTCAAAAGTAAGAGATTTTTTGAAATCAAATTGATTTTCAACTTCCTTTTTGAACAAAAAAAAACACCACGAGAGTGGTGTTTTTCAAAAATTAACCAATTTAACTTTTAAGTAACGTCAAGAAAACCCGACCCTACATTAGACAAATGTATGCCCTATTAAGCAATCTCACAACTACCATGTAACAAACGGATAGTCTGCGTAACCAACGGGGATATAATATATTTAAACGAATTAATAGGTGAGCGTAAAACAAAAAAAACACCACAAGAGTGGTGTTTTCCAAAATTAACCAATTTAACTTTTAAGTAAGATATTAAATTACATACCCCAAATATAGAGTCCTTATACAGCCTTTACAACAGCAATGTAACTAACGGGCAATTGACGTAATAAACGGTAATGATAAGCACATAATCGGAGATACATTCTAATCTAAAAAGTGTTACTCACGCTTAACCAATGCATAAAACTGATTTTCTAAGGGCAAATACCCTTGGTCGTACACAAAATAATAAACGGTGCCAGACTTCGTCGTATAAATGCTTGTAAAATAATTAAAATCAAAACCTTTAGCTATGAGCTTATCACGAGTTGATTTTGTTTTTTGATGCGGATTAAGAGATTCCAAAATACGCCAGTTTTTTCTCAAACGGTTATTAATATTTCTAATGAGATTTTTCTGATCCTTATTAACGCGATTATTATAGCTATTCCTACAACCATCACTACAAAACTTTTTGTCTGTTCGACCAATAATTGGATCACTACATTCGGGGCATTGCTTTTTCATTTTATATTAAATTGTGATTATAAAGAGCGAATATACAAATGTAATTAACCAATTACAAACGACTACAAGTAATTATAAACGAAATTAAACAACTAATAACCGACTAACATTTGGACAGTATCACATCTTTGCAGTGTCGAATCGTTCGATAGTAAAACTGTAATAACCTTAAAATTATTTATGATGAACACACTTAGAAACAAAGTACAGTTAATTGGAAACCTAGGAAATGATCCAGAAATCATTACTTTAGACAGTGGACAAAAATTAGCGAAATTTTCATTGGCAACAAACGAGTACTACAAAGATGCTGATGGTCAAAAACAAACCAAAACAGAATGGCACAACCTTGTCGCATGGAACAAAACTGCAGAACTCATCGAGAACTACGTTACCAAAGGCAAAGAAATTGCGATTGAAGGCAAATTAACCAACCGTTCTTGGGACGACAAAGAAGGCAACAAACGGTATACCACAGAAGTGGTAGTGAATGAATTGTTGATGTTTAGTAAATAGCATATTATAACAATGACTCTTTTTACGTTTTATAAAAGCATTAATTTGATTAACTTAGCTGTATAATTATAGTGTTATGGATTTACAAACAGAGAAAATAGAACTTGTTAAGTTATTACTTGAAACGCAAAAAGAGTCATTAATTAAAAAAATAAAAGTGCTTTTAAATGACGATACTGAAACTTCTTTTGAATTGCCTCAATCTCATAAAGAAGAGTTAGACAGGCGTTTATCAAGAATTAATAATGGAGACACCAAACTTTACACGTGGGAACAAGTTGAGCAAAAACTAAAACAGACACTATGATTTATGATGTCTTAGTTTCTGATGAAGCTATATTTGACATCGCTGAAGCATCGTTCTGGTATGGTAAAAAGAAAAAAGAATTAGCTAAAAAATTTCAAGAAGAAATTAAACAAAGTATTGAATATCTGTCCAAAGAACCTCAGACCATTCAAAAAAAATATAAAAACGTACACATCTATTTTACCAAAACATTTCCATTTGGCATTCATTATATTATGGATAAAAAAACGATTAAAATAATAGCAGTTTTTCATACAAGTATAAATCCAAAAAACTGGACAGACAAGATTTAATACTTGCTTTAATGTCTATTTAACGGATTTCCACACAAAAAAGAATAGTGAATTTACAACTAACGCAAGTTAACCAACTGTTCTTGGATCGATAAAGAGGGCAACAAACGGAATACCACAGAAGTGGTAATCAATGAAACCGTGTTATTTGGAAAATAAAATTATATACAAGCTCACTTGGTGGGCTTGTATTCTTTTTAGGAGGAATCTCGAACTGATAAAGTAGAACTGACTACAATTTGTTTGATCTCTTTAGATTTAGTTCGAATGGCTTCAGTAATCATTTGTGCTGCCGCATTTCCTATTGTATAACTGTGTTGATTGATTGTTGTTAATTCTGGTGTTAGGTTGTGTGCCATACGTTCACTCACATACCCAATCACGGCTATCTCTTTTGGAATTTGCATTCCAGAAACCTTCACTGCTTTTAAAGCAGACAAAGAGGCATCTGTGTCCAACGCAATGATCGCATCAACTGGATTAGACTTTAAATAATCAACCATCACAGTACCTGCTTGTTGGTCATCGGATTCTAGAATAACAGGCTGAAATCCTGCCGCATTCATGGCTTTTATATAGCCTTGTGCCCGTTGTTTTCCAACATTCAACTTATGTATGGTAGTCAATAATACAATATTTTTTCGCTCTGAACTTATAAGTGTTTGAGTGGCCTCTGACAAAGCTGTAAAGTCATTTGTAGTCACTTTTCCACAGTTCACAGAATCAATGACACGATCAAACATCACAACCGATTTGCCATTTTCCAATGCATTTGTAAAATGATCGTAATTTTGTAAATTCTGTGTTTCTTCAGAAACAGCTACTATAAAACCATCTACTACCCCATTGGACAACATATTGAAAGTCTCCACTTCTTTAGTGTGAGATTCTTTGGTCAAACACACTATAATATTAAAATTGGTTTCCGAAATTAAACTTTCAATTCCATACAAAGCGCGTGCAAAAAAACTATTTTGAACACTTGGAATCACTACTGCAATAGTATTGGTTTTTCCTGATTTGAGCCCTACTGCAATTTTATTGGGTTGATAGTCATGAAGTTTTGCCATCTCCACAATGCGTTTTTTGGTCACATCACTAATTTCATGACTATCATTCAAAGCTTTGGAAATAGTTGAAATAGACACCCCTAAAATGGATGACAATTGTTTTAAAGTAATATTGGATCCAGGCATAAAAGCATTTTGAATAATGAAGGCTAAAGGTACTATAACCTAAAGTACCAACAAAATTTTAACGGATCTAAAGCGTCAAATCCTTCTAAACCCACCAATACCTAATAATTGTGGTAGGATCTTTTAACCATGGTTTTGGGTTAAGAGTTTTATCTTAATGGTCTTCAAGTTTGGAGATGCTGAAACAAGTTCAGCGTGACAAAGGTCATCTGTTGATGAGAACTAAAATTAAACAGATTGCCGCGTTTCACTCGCAATGACAATACATACCCGTCATTACGAGCCTGCCTGCTTGCCGAAGGCAAGGACACAAGTAGGGTGACATACGAACTTTAAATTAACTTTCGTCTTAATACTCACTACGCACATCTTTATACTATTTCTGATTACATACGGTCACCAATTGTTTTAGCCCAACTCAAAAGCTCTTTTACGTTGCCTATTTTTTTTACGATTACTCCTTGTTTATTTGTGAGATACATAGTCGGTGTCCTTATAACGCCATAGTTTGTAAAATTAACCCCTTTCATCCCTTTAAAATCACAAAAGGTATTATTGTCTTTCCAAGCTAAGCTTTCTTTGGTGAAATTAAAGTCCTCTTGGTTGGTGTCTGCTGCATAGGTCGTAATTGAAATGCCGTTTGAAAATAGCTCCCAAAGATTATTTATCCTAAAGTTAAAGAAGCCACAAAACACAGCAAACATCAAATTGTGTATATGTTATTTAAAAAATTTAAATCACTTCACTTTGTATAAATAAAAACCTACTCAAATGAATGGGTAGGTTTTATTGAATTATTAACAAAAAATAGCCAATATACACAACGACATTTATAGCAGTTATTTATGTGTTGTTATTTATTTTTATGGAGTAGAACCTCCATCACTTATTGCCCATCCATCATTGGCTATGATATTTGCTCTAGCCGTTTCCGCGGCACTTCCAGCAGTATATTTAGAATTTCCAAAATCTATTTCCTGACTAGCTCCAGGTTGTAAGTTGAGTGCCTCCCAATTGACTAGAGTTTGATCATAAATTGCTGTAGGAATCGTGACTCCAAATGCAAAATCGATGAAGTTAGTTCCTGAACTTACATCCCAACCTCTTACATCTAAAGTTGTCAAAGAACTACAACCCCGAAACATAGCAGTAAAATTTGTTATTGAGTTTGAATTCTTATTCTTCCAACTAGCTATATTTAAAGCAGAAATCATAGGAGAATTATAAAACGCATAGTGAGCGGATTGAAGTGAACCCACATCCCAATCACTTACATTTAAATTCACCAAAGAACTACAACCATTAAACATATATCTAAAATTAGTTACTGAGCTTGTATCCCAATTACTTGCATCTAAACTCACCAAAGAACTACAACCCTGAAACATCTGACTCAGATTAGCCTCTAAATCTAAAGCGTCGCTAGCGCTTATTAATAAATTTTCACAATTAAAAAACCCTAATGCTCCAGCTTTTAAAGTGCCCCATTGGCTTATTTCTGTGATTTTTTTACTTTCAGAGCTAAGCATCAGCCAACCCAATATTCTGCCAGTAATGGTTAATGTATAAATACCTGAAACACCATAAACGCGTGTTGCATTTGTACTCATGTTTGTGTTAGTCACTACTGAAGTGCTGCCATCACCCCAATCTACTACGAAAGCATATGACCCCGATGTCATTAACGGTAAAATAATTTGATTTGTAGGATCACCAACAGTATTTATATTATTTGTGTCCCAAGTGCTTACAAACGCAGGTGGAATAGTATTATTTTGAATACTCATTCCTATCTGAGCCTGAGCCCAAAAGGGAAGAATGGCTAGCAGTACAATGTATATTAATTTTTTCATTTAGTATTATTTTTACATTAATGTATTTTATTGTTCCATCGTAAAATTAGTTCCTTGATAATGGTAGAATGATAGAATTTCACCAGCCGGAACAGCCAAACTGTTCAATGCAGTACCATCTTCATTTACAAAATTTGAAGGTAATGTTACAGTTCCACCCGTTGAATTTACAAAATGAAAATTATAAACTCCTCCGTCTACAGGGTTACTAAAAGCATCAATAGTAAATGTACTTAGAGCTGCCATGTCATAACGAAAAATCCCTTCTGGGCTATTACCAGCATCAACTGTTACATTTGCTGCGACTGTAACTAACTGAATGTTGTTTATTTTATTAATTGTTGTACCTGTAATATTAATTAAATTCCCGCCCGTTAATGTGGCTCCAGATGCTTCAATCCAGACTGTACCATTAAAGTAATAATAACCTACTGCACTAACATTGACCGTTTGTCCTGCTGGCGTAGGATCTGCTAGGGTTACATATACCATGGCACCTGTTTGTGCTGCTGTATAAGATTTAGATCTTAACTCCGCCCCAGTAAGGCGCGGTGCAATAATACCGTCCAAAGAGGATGCAGTTCCGGGAACACCCGTCACGTCTAATGTTGAAGCTGGAGATGTTGTTCCAATTCCTACTTGTGCGAAGGAGCTCAAACTCATGACAATCATTGTCATAATTAAAATTAATTTTTTCATTGTTTTTTGTTTTTAAATTTATAGTTGATTTTTTGAAACGATCAAGCTTCATATTTAGAATGCTGTTTATAGTTGTTTATTTTGAATAGATGCTAACAGAACTCTGAACTCAAACTAGCATTCTCTTGTCACATTGGTTTTGAGTCTATTTTTATAAGACTCAAAACTGCCAACTAAACTGTTTTTTGGGGCGGAGGAACTGATTGTTTAAAAAAGACATCATATCCATTAAAGACCACAGTGTCAAAATTGAAAATTATGGCAACAGCTTGTACTGTTTTAGAAAATTCTAAAACAGTTTTTAGTCTGGTATATTTTAAGAGGATTAAATTGGTGGCGACCACCAGAGAGTTGGAGGTTTCAACTTGTGTCGTATAGACCACTTGTGCGTTGGAGGTTAAAAACATACTAGCTTCTGTACCCAACACAATAGCAGTGGGATCACTGACACGAAGGTTGTAAAAAAGAGTGAGCTGCCCAGTATCAATAAGCAGTTGGTGTTGGAGCGCTAAAGGGGTGTCTATAAGTACCAAGTTTGCATTTTTTAAGTGCAGTGTTGGAAGTTTCAAAATAGCTTGTGTACTTGTCAATTGTTGTTTGGAAGTACTATTTAAAATTACAGCACCGTTACCCAGCACAGGAGCATTTATTTGATGGAGTGTTTCTTGAGAACTTAAAATAGTTTTAGACGTTTGTAAACTAAATTGGGTGCCTTCACTCACATAGAATTGAGCAAACCCACTTAGGCTGCATAAAAACAAGATGAAGATTGCAATTGGACGCATATATAATTATATTAATAACGCGAAGATTGTTATAAGATTATTAAATATAAAGCAACATGTAACAAACGGGACATTGACGTAATAAGCGATTCATCTAATGGAAAGAACGGTAAATTAAAGTTATTCAAAAAAGTGTTTTTTACACTAATTTTAAGTAAAAATCAGCTTTACCTTACTAAAAGTAAGGTAAAGCTGAACATCAACAAGGGTTATTAAGACCTCTAAAATAGGCTGCCAGCGTTAATTTAAATAAAGCAATACCAAAAAATAATCATAGCAAAAGCCCATCCAAATTAATTGACAGGCTTTCACTTGAATTTAGAATTAACATTACATGCTTTTATGAAATTCCATTACAAATGTGACTTTAATATTTGTAAATAAAAAAAACAAAGTAACAAACGGCAAAATGATGTAATCTTTAAAGAAAATTATGTAAGGATCGGGAAATACACTTTCGCTTTGTCATGCTAAAATTACCTATTACAGGCAGTCTAGGATCCGTATTTCACACTAAAATCTCGGATTTTGATACATTTTGAAACTAAAAAATACTTGAAATGACATCCATACCGTCTTAAGTCCTACGTCATAAATCTTGACTCTTAGGCTCTTGCTCCCCTGCGATCTCTCAACTGATCTTCAACCCATTTGCAGCATCTTGAGCCGCATCAGGATTTACAAAAACGAGTTGACCATCTGGAGTTTCAGTCATTAATATCATGCCTTGACTTTCGACACCCCGCAACGCACGCGGTGCTAAATTGACCAACACAGTCACGCGTTTGCCTAGAACCTCTTCTGCTTTAAAACTCTCAGCTATCCCAGAAACAA
>Ga0209534_10000882_pt1 | contig 32901 bp, 30 predicted proteins | sample COG_07_FD_184751 | JGI IMG/M metagenome (GOLD analysis project Ga0209534, IMG submission 184751) | Pelagic Microbial community sample from North Sea - COGITO 998_met_07 (SPAdes) (version 2) | ecosystem: Environmental > Aquatic > Marine > Neritic zone/Coastal water | place: Helgoland, sampling...
TTTGTGCCGTCAACTGAAATAACACTCGAAGATTGATTGTCGATATAATAGTCAACAAAAGTTTCCTTTTCGCAAGAACTAAGGAAAAATAGGGCAAAGATTAGAATTGATACTTGTCTCATATTTAGTTTATTGTTAATCTATTGTTTATTGATTAGCTTATGACTATATATAGCAGCAGGAAAATAGAATATTATCTCAATATTGAACCATAATGGGTGTGGTAGCATATATAAATTGTAAATACCTGCTAAAGTGAAAAAACTACCTATTATATAAATTGGAATGATATTTTTACTTACTAATGTAGTAGAAATACCTGCAATAAAGGTTCCCCCTATATGAGCGAACATTACAAATAACAAAGACCCAAGTGGTGCTATACTAATATATTCAGCAATTGCGTTCATATCATTCATTTTTACGCCTTCAGGCAAAGGATAGAATACCATTCCTAAATAATGCAACCCCATAATTGCTATATTACCAACTACTAAACCAACTAAAACAGCTAAAATATTTCTAATCATATAAGTAGTAGTTTTTTCATAATAGTATTAATTTTTTTTATTACTTAATTTTTCTTGTTCTATAATATTGTCAATAAAATTATTTAAATATTCACCATAACTTACCACAGGCAAGCAAAGTAATATGAGTAGTAGTTTTTTCATTGTTAATCTATTGATTTATTCTATAACTATTCTTTTCTCTACTGTTCCATCATCGTATAAGTAGAGTATGGGTTGATTTGTTTGTTTTGTTTCTCTACCTAATAGGTCTGTTACTTTAAGAAGTTCTTTGTTGATAGAGTGTTCTTCTACACTATTTGGACTACAGTTATTACTGAAGTAATGTTGAGGGTCTATCATTGTCCAATTGCTTGTTGACCAAGTCGTATTATCTACATTAATACAAAAAAGATTAGGGTTTGTATAGGCATTCAAATACATATTTGTATTATTTCCATTTCTTACATCAAGGATTGTGAGCTGATTCGTATCACAAACCAAAACTGTTAAAGCAGTATTTTGACTTACATCAAGGCTTGTGAGTTGATTATTACCACATTGCAAATTAGTTAAAGCAGTATTTTGACTTACATCAAGGTTTGTGAGTTGATTATAATCACACCACATTAAAGTTAAATTAGTATTTTGACTTACATCAAGGCTTGTGAGTTGATTATAATAACAATACAAATCAGTTAAAGCAGTAAAGGCTTCTATTCCTGTTAAATCAGCAATATTCATATTAATACAAAAAATACCCCCATTAAAGGCAGTGGCTTCACTTAGTTGTATTTCAGCATCTCCATTTGTATTAATAGCTGTATTCCCAACTAAATATGCTTTAAAGTTAGCATCAGGTATGTTTACATTTTGCCCAAACCCAATCATAGGAAAGCAAAGTAATATCAGTAGTAGTTTTTTCATAATCTTAGTTCTTTGTTAATCTATTGTTTTAATTGTCCTCTAAATAAATTAGTGTTTTGTCATTTGAGTATTTAATTTATATCGTTTATAATATCTCATAGGAGAATACAAATCTGTTACATTTCGATTTTTATAGGAACCATCGTCTTCACATTCTTTATATTGTTCTACTGTAAAAAATGTATTCTCACTCCAATTAGAAAACCTATTTACGTAAGCATCTACTTCATATATTTTCTTGTTTTCAAAATTTTCATCAAATGAATACGTAATTATAATTCTAACATTTAATGGTGAATTTTCTTTTGTATAAGTGATGGAATAAATTGATTTCTTATTTGTTGCTCTAGCTAAAACATCACAATTCGAAAATCTGCTACCTTGTAAATAAATTCCATCAATATTTCGATATGATTGTGGATGTAATACATAAACTCTTTTATCTGTTGATATAACGGATTTTGCATTAGAAATAGTTGATGTTACGCTATTATAATTTGATATTGATGCATTTAATGAAGAAGATAATATACTTGCTGCAGCTCCTAATGGAGTATATATACTACTGCTACCATAAATATTTGATTGTGAAATAGATGCCCCTTTTTGTTTCTTCGTTCCTTTTGTTTTACTAGTTATAATCCCACTAGTTGATGAGTATTTAGAGTTATCATATAGGTCATAAGCTAATCCATTCTTGATTACTTGGCATTCGTCATATTTAATATATATTGTTTCTTTGCTTTTATTAAATATAGAATATTGAGAAGTACCACCATTTGCCCAAAAATCAACACCTACTTTTATATCTTGATTTTCAGAAACACCATCTTGAATTTTTTCTGAAGATAATTCAACTAATTGGTAATATGTTGGAGTTGCACAGCTAGAAATCAAAATAGCTAAGAGTACAATATTAATTTTTTGTTTCATAATTTTAGTTTTAATTGTTTATTAATCTATTGTTTTAAAGTCTGTATTCTTGAAGATTATTATACAGTTAATTAGCTATTATAGAATACCCCTCAGTAAACCCACCAATGTTTGCACACATCGCACCCCCAACATAGCCACCAACTGAATAATTTCTTGTTTCGTATAAAACACCATTATGATACACTCTTGTGATAATATCAATACAGTTTATTGGAACTGAAGTCAGTACAACTTGAAGCGCAAAGCCAAAAGAAGTATTTTCAATTACACTTGCTTGATATAAATTTGTTGTATGTATATAGTTGCTTCCACTACAATTTATTGTCTCAGTACCTCCTGAACCCCAAATATTAAAAGTGCTGTTTTGACAATTTATAATTTCTATTTCTGCATAAACTGATTGCAGTGTCAATGTATCAACGTCAGGGTCTGCACAAGACAAGAATAAGAATGGAATAAAATAAAGTAGTTTTTTCATTTGTTTGTTAATCTATTGTTTTAATGTCTTCAAACATAATAATTATTTCTTTACTATTCCCCAATTAGTCTTAGTATCACAGATATACTTAGCTACATACATACTAGCACCCTTTTTATAAGGCTCGTGCTTTACGTGTTTACCTATAAGGCTCTTACTCCTTAAATGATAGTTAATGTCTCCTGCAATGTCTCCTTTAACTAAGAGGTGGTTATGAGTGCTATAGTCATAGTTAGTGAACTCTGTAACCCAAAACATATTAAAAGGTTTGTCTAAGGTCATTAAGTGTCTTTCTAAGTCAGTCATAACTTTATAGTTCTGCTTAGCTTTAACATCATATCTATAGGTTATAGTTGAGAATATATCCCACTTAGTTTCTGCTAACCAATTAGCATAATTCATTACAGTTTGTCTTTGTTGTTGTGTGTACATAATTTATTGATTTTTAGTTGTTTATATTTATTTACTTTAAGTTTTAGATATAGCAAGTATTAAAGGGTGAAACACCCAACACTTATTGCTATTTATGTCCTTCTACTACGCTATAGAGATATGAGTTGAGGCAAGTTCATCTAACTCTATATTTGTTGCTCTTCTATTACTTAGCATCCATTCCTCAACCTCTTCTCTTTTAAAGTATAGTAGCTTCCCATTTGGCTTATAGCAGGGTATTCCTCCATTTGAAGTAAGTTGATACAAATAACTTTCCGATAGCTTAGTGTATGATTTTACTTCAGAGAAGTTCAATACATTCTTTTGAGTTAAAAAGAGTTTTTCAATACTCTCAATTTTCAACTTTAACGCTTCAATTTGTTTGCTTAAAATTTGTTCAGTAGTTTCTTTCATTTTCTATTATTTATTATTTTCTATATATAATAGACGGAAGTTGTTTTTATTTGTTTTTTAGATACTGATTGTATCTATTTAATTGCTTTTTAATCAGATAAATGATGTTGAAAAGTATTTTGGTTATATTTTTATCTGTGGAAGTTTATTAACTGCTTCTCTTTTCTTTTTATCAATTATCTTACCATAGATTTGTGTGGTTTTAATGTTTTTATGCCCTAATAGTTTACTTACAGTAAATAACTTTACATCATACGTTAGTAGAAGAGTGGCGTATGTATGTCTACTGCAATGAAAGGTAATATGTTTTGTTATTCCTGCCCTTAAAACCCATTGAAGTAATGCTACATTAACGTAATCAGAATACCTAAGTCCTATAAATACTAAATCATCATCATTTTGTCTTTTGCCTAGATATTCTAAAGCTTGATTATTTATATCAAGATACTCAAGTGATTTTGTTTTTTCTTGATGATGATGAATTTTTACTTGATTATCAAATATTTTTATTTGTCTCCAAGTTAAACTTTCAACATCCCCAAATCTTAATCCTGTAAGGCAAGAGAATAAGAAAGCCCTTTTCAAAACAGGGTATCTACATTCTGCTTTATCCAATCTTTGAAGTTCTTCTAAAGTAAGGTATTGTCTGTCTTTTTCAATTATTTTAGGAAGTTTAATCTCAGTGCTTGGGTTGTATGATATTATGCGTTCTTTTACTGCTTGCTTTAAACTCGCTCTAAATTTGTTAAAATATGATGCAATAGAAGATGTTGATAGGTGTCCACCATTTTTCTTTAGTGGCTTACTTACTAGATATTTCTTAAAATTCTCACAAAATTGTTCATCTATTTCATTAAAACAAACTTTTCCTGAAGTATATCCAATAAGATGTTTTAATGTGCTTTTCCAATTACCATAATTACCTTCACTTTCAAATCTTTCTTCAGTTAGTTTATTAAAGTATTCAATAAAGTTAGCTTTAGATTTTACCTTACTATTAAAGCCATATTTTCCGCTTTGAATATCGAGCTCTCTTTGAGCTTTAATTGAGTTAGCTAATTGAAGCATTTGTTTATTATGTTGCTTCTTAGTGTGGTTATTTGCTTTTTCATACAAATAAAGGTCTAATTCCTCATAATCTCTTATAGAGAGAATTTTTCCATCCTCTGATTTAGTATATCCTTTATAAATATCAAGATATAATTTAATTCTACCTTTTTTTAATTTACGTTTCCTTAATGTTATAGTCATTTTTTGTTGCTGTTTTTGATTAATATGAATAAAATTAAAAATCAGCAACAAAAAAATAGCAAACAAAAGCAGCTACTTATCAACTTGTCAGTAAATAATGGTTAATGTACCTGAGTATAAGTAGTAAAATGGATAATAAAAGCAAATAACGTTACTTTCCGATACAGAACTTTCCAAAAATATTACCGAGTAGGGTGTCGGTAGTAACTTCCCCAGTTATGCTTCCTAAATGAAAGAGAGATTGACGGATATTGACGGCTAAAAAGTCGCCTGTTAATCCAGAATTTAACCCATTAATAATTGAATTGATTTCGTGTAATGTAAGTTGTAATTCCTCATAATGCCTAAGGTTAGTTACTATCGTTTCATTATTGGAAAGTTGTTCCGTATTTACAAAAGTTAACAACCTTTCTTTAAGTATTTTAATGCCCTCATCCTTCTTTGCTGAAATGAAAAGAGCATCTTTAAAGTTATCCTTAATATCAGGGTTTAAGTCTATTTTATTAATCACTAGTAATAATTTATCACCAGCACTAGTTTTTATTTTTTCTAACTCTAGCAATTGATAGTCTAAGTCAGCATCAGCATCAATGAGGAATAAAATAATATTTGCTATTCCTGCTTTTTCTAATGATTTTTTAATTCCTAAATTTTCAACAGTATCAGTAGTTTCCCTAATTCCTGCTGTATCTATAAATCGGAATTTAAAACCTTCAATATTTAGTTCGTCTTCAATAGCATCACGGGTAGTTCCTGCAATATCAGATACAATTGCTTTATCTTCATTCAGTAGCGTATTCAATAGGGTAGATTTTCCCACATTTGGTGCTCCTAAGATAGCAACTGGAATTCCGTTTTTAATTACATTCCCTAATTTAAACGATTGAACTAATTTCTCTAATGCTTCTTTTATAGCAGCTAATAGAGTTTCAAATTGTTTTCTATCGGCAAACTCAACATCTTCTTCTGAAAAGTCAAGTTCAAGTTCTATTAAACTTGCAAAATCAATGAGTTTTGTTCTTAGTTCTTGTAGTTTGTTTGAAAATCCTCCTCTTAGTTGTTTTAGTGCAGTTTGGTGGGCAGCTTCACTTTCTGAAGCTATTAAGTCAGCAACTGATTCTGCTTGTGATAAATCTAATTTTCCGTTTCTGAAAGCTCGCATAGTAAACTCACCAGCAGTTGCCATTCTACATCCTTCAGTTATGAATAGTTGCAATAATTTATTTTGTATAAAAGTAGAGCCATGGCATGATATTTCTACTGTTTCCTCTCCTGTATATGATTTTCCATCTTTAAAAATGCTAACTAATACTTCATCAATAATTTTAGTGCTATCGGATATTGTTCCAAAATGAATGGTATGGGATTTTGAAGCTAAAATATCTTTGCTAAAAACAGCATTTGTAATTTTTACAGCTTCTTTTCCTGATAATCTTAAGATAGCAATAGCACTTAAACCCCCTCCTGTAGCTAGTGCACAAATAGTATCTTCCTGCAATAAATTATTCATGCTGCAAAAGTATTTAAAATCCTTTGTTAATAGCCATAATGTTCTAATTTTGCAACCCAAATTAAAAAACAAATCAATGAGCGTATTAGTTAATAAGGATTCAAAAATAATTGTACAAGGTTTTACAGGAACTGAAGGAACTTTTCATGCAGGACAAATGATTGAGTACGGAACAAATGTAGTAGGGGGTGTTACTCCTGGAAAAGGAGGTCAAGTTCATTTAGATAGACCTGTTTTTAATACAGTAACTGAGGCTGTTGAAAAAGCAGGTGCTAATACTTCAATGATATTTGTACCACCAGCATTTGCTGCTGATGCAATTATGGAAGCTGCTGAGGCAGGAATAAAAGTAATCATTTGTATTACAGAAGGAATTCCTACAAGAGATATGATTATTGTTAAAGAATATCTATCTGATAAGGATTGTAGATTAGTAGGGCCTAACTGTCCTGGTGTTATTACACCTGATGAAGCAAAATGTGGTATTATGCCAGGTTTTGTTTTCAAAAAAGGTAGAATTGGTGTTGTATCAAAATCAGGAACTTTAACTTATGAAGCTGCTGATCAAGTGGTAAAAGCAGGTATGGGAATCTCAACTGCAATTGGTATTGGTGGTGATCCAATTATTGGAACAACTACTAGGGAAGCTGTTGAGCTTTTTATGAATGACCCAGAAACTGATGGAATTATTATGATTGGTGAAATTGGTGGACAATTAGAAGCTGATGCTGCTAAATGGATTAAAGCGAATGGTACTAAGCCAGTAGTTGGATTTATTGCTGGGCAAACTGCTCCAGCAGGAAGAACAATGGGACATGCTGGTGCAATTGTTGGTGGTGCTGAAGATACTGCTGAAGCTAAGATGGCTATTATGAGAGAATGTGGAATTACTGTTGCTGAATCTCCTGCTGAAATTGGAAAATTAATGGCTGATAAAATGGGTGTTACAGCTTAGTGAAATTTGAATTTATTAAAGAAAAGCTGAGCATTTGCTCGGCTTTTTTTATAAGTTCGCATTTCTAATAATTTTGTATGAGTATTGTATTTTATAATTCAGAATATGTTGATTCAAGTGATGTGAAAATTTCAATTGAAAACAGAGCATTTAATTATGGTGATGGTTTTTTTGAGACCGTTAAGATTATAAATTCTAATATTTTTAATTTCTCTGTTCATTATTTAAGGATAATAGAATCTTGTTCTATTTTATCATTAGATTTTAATTATGGCGAGAAGGAACTCAGTAGAGTTATAGAAACACTGCTTATAAAGAACAAAATTTTTAATGGTACGGTCAAATTACATTTTAGTAGAGATTCTAAAGGAAAATATTTACCATTTTCATCAGAAGTAAATCTTTTAATTATCACAAATAAAGGAGAAGGGTTTAATGTTGTAAAACCAGTTAAACTTTGTTTTTATACTGATGAGATTAAAACCAAAAATAAGCTTTCAACAATTAAATCATGTAATGCATTAGTTTATGTATTGTCATCAATTTATGCAAGAGAGAATAATTTTGAAAATGCTATTTTATTTAACACGGATGATAAAGTGATTGAATGTTCCAACTCTAATATTTTTATAGTTAAAGAAGATATTATTTATACTCCTGCTTTAAGTGATGGGTGTGTAAGTGGTGCCATGAGGGGATGGGTTTTGAATAATGAGAATGTAATTGAAAATTCCTTATCAAAAAAAGTAATTTTAAATGCAGATGAAATATTTATTACTAATGCTGTAAGTGGTATTATTCCTGTTAAAAGAGTTGAAGAAACTGAGTTCTTTTCTTTCGAACATTCTACCAAATTACAAAAAGTATTAATTCATCAGTATCTAAAACCAAAAGCGAACAAATAAAAAAGGAATGCCTTAGTTTGGACATTCCTTTTTATGATGTAAGCACAGAGGTTGCTTATTTGTTTGAAATTAACGCTTAATAATATTCATTAATCTTCTTTTGTTAATCCAAGAAGTATTTTCTTTTCTTTGGTTTGTGTTGTTAGTAGTAAATCCATTTTCATCTCTAGTATGATTGGCTGTGAAAGTATAGTCGACATCATAATCAAGACCATCTTCAGTAAAATTATCAGTACCTTCAACTGTATGTACTAAATTTGTTTTAGTTACTGATATTATTTCCCCAACAATTACCGTATCTGTTGTTATGGTTACAGTAGTGCCTGATTGCACCCAAGTACCAATATCAACAAGATTATTATTATTGTCCCATGCGTTAAAATCACCATTGTCCCAGAATTTTTGTATTACAGTCTCCATTGAATCTTGATTTGTTTCTATTTCAGTAATAGTTGTGTCCATCACAACTATACCACCCATAGAAACTACTGCATGCATTGTTATTTCTTCAGAGTCTGTAATCCAAGCTCCTCCTACAATTCCAACAGTTGGTGCAGCAATAGAGTTTTCCTCTTCCTTTTTGCAGGCAGCAAAGATGATAGAAACGGTTAATAAAGTGTAAAATATTTTTTTCATTAATAAATATGTATTGGTTAGTATGTTGCAAAGATAATTAGTTAAAAATAAAGTCTTATGCTAAGCATAGTATTTTTATTTTCCAGCTCATACTTTGCGTAAAGATGTTAAAAAGAAGAAATTAGTTATTTCTTTTTCCATTGTTTCTGCTTTTCTTCTGATTGGAAAGTCCAAGCAACAATTCTACTAATTTTATTAGCTGTAGTCATGTGAATTGTCTTTACATCTTTTGCTCCATATTTTTCCAATGAACTGTAAAACCTATTTAAGTTTCTTTCATTGGAAACTAAGGAGCTAAACCATAGGCAGTTTTCAGCATAGTTTACACTTTCAATAATCATATTCTGTATAAACTGATTTTCTCCTCCTTCATAAATCATTTCATCTACCATTCCAGAAAAGTTAAGCTGTACTATTTTTAATTTTTTACCTGTAAGGTTCCTTACTTTTCGCATACTTCCTTTTTCTGCATCTTTTTTTGAAGCATGAAATGGAGGGTTGCAAATTGTTATGTCCATTTTATCATCTTCATTAATAATACCTTTAAAGATTTGGTTTTTATTTTCTTGAAAACGAAAATCAACTTTGTCTTTTAAGCTAGGATTTGAGTTTACTATTTTTTTAGCTGTTGCAATTGATTTCCTGTCAATATCGGATGCAATAAAATTCCAGTTGTATTCACTTATCCCAATTATAGGGTAAATACAACTTGCACCAACACCAATATCCAAACAAGTAATGTTGTCATTTTTCCCCAGTAAATCAGCCATGTAGTGTATGTAATCTGCTCTACCTGGGATAGGTGGGCAAAGGTTAGTGTCAGGAAATTTCCAGAATTGAATTCCGTAATAATGATTCAATAATGATTTGTTAAGTAGCTTTACGGCAATAGGATTAGTAAAGTCAATAGTATCTATTCCAAGCTTATTTGTTTTTATATACTTTGCTAAATCCGGATTAACTTTTATTAAAGCCTTTAAATCATACTGACCTTTGTTTTTGTTTCTAGGGTGTAGAGTTGGTTTTTTGGTTTCGGGCATATTAACCTTTCTTTACAAATTCTGATTTCAGTTGCATTGAACCAAATCCATCAATTTTACAGTTGATGTTATGTTCTCCTTCAGTTAGGCGGATATTTTTTACTTTAGTACCTGATTTTACTGTTTTAGGAGCACCTTTTACAGGAAGGTTTTTGATAACAATAACGCTATCACCAATTTGTAAACGAGTTCCATTGCTGTCCAATACCACTATTCCTCCTTCCATTTCTACTTCCTTAGGACTCCATTCATTTGAACATTCTGGGCAAGTGTAGGAATCAAAACCTGTACAATATCCATAAGGAGATTCACATATTGGGCAAGCTTTCATTTCTTCTGACATAGTTTTTATATTTTCGAATTCGTAATTTTCATAATCTCATCTTCCAAAGCACAAGCATCATTAACTAATTGTTGTCCTCTATCTAAAATATCAGCTACAAAGTCTTTGTCCTCACAATCGCCACAGTTAATTTTAACATTCAGGAAAGCACCAATTACAGCAGTTCTAGCACACAGTGCACCAACCCCAGCATCTGTTACCGAATTAGGATTTCCAAATTCAGCCATGGCCTTCATTACCTCCATTGAGTTGTAAGCTGTTTCCATAACCTTGAAAGGAGTAGTAATAGCATATTGGGTTGCTGCTTGTATTGCTTCTTGTCTCTTTATATTATTCGCTTCAGTATCTTTTGGTAAACGGAAAGCATCCATAATTTTATTAAAGGCATTGGTATCCTCATCTACTAAGTCCAACAAAGTATTTTGGTAAGCCATTCCTTTTTCTGCCCATTCTGAGAATTTTTCCCATCTGTTATCCCAACCTCTTTTATGTGCAGAAAGGTTCGCAACCATTGCCCCTAATGAAATTCCCATAGCTCCACAATAAGCAGCAATAGAACCTCCACCTGGAGCAGGACTTTCACTTGCTGTTTCGTTTGCAAAACCAGTAAGGCTCATGTTTACAAGTAGCTTGTTGGCATCACTTTCCAACATGTATTCTATTATTCTTTCTTCAGCGATAAAAGGGGTTAATTCATCTAATCCTAAAGTTTTAATCGCGATTTTAATTATTTCACTTTCGCTAATTCCTGTAGAGCGTTCTTGTTTTTTAAGGAAGTGTTTTCCAGCATCAATCAATACTTTTTTAGGAACTAAACCAATTAATTCTGATCCTGTTACTCTCATACCTCTAACGATTGCACGCTCACAAGTTTTGTCAAATACTTCATGTAAAGGAGAGATGTTAATGTCAGTTAAGTTGTAAGAAATTTGTGCAACTCCATATTCTTCAATATACCAGCCAATTCCTTTTACTGCTTTAAAAAGTCCTGGAGTTTTTAAAGGATTTCCATCTGCATCTTTCATTATTTTTCCTAATAGAGTTCCTCCTTCTCTTTTAATCCTTCCTCCTTCACGAATATCAAAAGCTACTGCATTTGCTCTTCTGGTTGAAGTAGTATTTAGATTCACATTATAAGCGACTAAAAAGTCTCGAGCCGAAATACCTGTTGCTCCTGATTTTTCAACTGTTTTGTTAAATTCAGCAGGACCAAAATCTGGCTTCCAATCCGCATCCACTAATTTTTTGGATAAGCCTTCATATTCTCCTTGACGACAGTTTGCAAGGTTTACTCTTTTTTCTTCTTTTGCTGCTGCTTCATAATGGTAAACAGGAATTCCTAACTCTGTCCCTACTCTTTCGCCTAGTTTATGTGCCCATTTAGCAGTTTCTTTCATGCTAATATTTGCAATAGGTACTAGCGGACAAACATCAGTAGCTCCCATTCTTGGGTGTTCTCCTGAGTGTTTGCTCATATCAATTAGTTCCTGTGCTTTTTGTATCAAAAGGAAGGCAGCATCAATTACTTGTTGAGGCTCTCCAACAAAGGTAATTACCGTACGGTTAGTTGCTTTTCCCGGATCAACATTTAGGAGTTTCACACCATCAACTTCTTCCACTATTTGCGAGATAATTCTTATTTTATCTTCATCTCTTCCTTCTGAAATGTTAGGCACACATTCTATAATTTTCTTACTCATCTTTCTTTAAATTTATTTTGACAAATATAGCTGTTAGTTACTAGTTGTTAGTTGACTGTTACTAGTTTTTTTCCTTATCCGAAATAAGCACATTATCTAATTATTACATTAACAAATTAAGTTACTTTTGTAAAATGGATATATCAACAAAATCATTAGTAGATAAAGGAGAAATGCTTCCATTAATGGAAGCTTTTTACACAGTACAAGGGGAAGGATATTTCTCAGGTACTGCAGCTTATTTTTTGCGAATTGGTGGTTGTGATGTTGGTTGCCATTGGTGTGATGTAAAAGAAAGTTGGAATGCTGATTTGCATCCTCCAACTACCATTGCTGATATACTTAAGGGCATTGCTGAATACGCTGTGAATACAGTTGTAATTACAGGGGGGGAGCCTTTAATGTGGGACATGTCAAAACTTACTACTGCCTTAAAAAATGAAGGTTATAAAGTTCATTTAGAAACTTCTGGTGCTTATCCTTATAGTGGTGATTTTGATTGGGTGTGTTTATCTCCTAAAAAGATGCAAGCCCCTTTAGATGCAATAAAACCACTTGCTAATGAGTTAAAAATTATAGTGAATAATAAACATGACTTTATTTGGGCAGAGGAGCAAAGAGCTTTGCTAGATGATTGTAAGTTATATTTGCAAGCTGAGTGGAGTAAGCGTGAGCAAGTTATCCCAATGATTATTGATTTTGTAAAAGAAAATAAAGATTGGACAATATCCTTGCAAAGCCATAAATACATGAATATTCCTTAATGAGAATTTTTATTCTGATATTATTTTTATTGCCTACCATTTCCTTTGCACAAAAGAAGGATTATAAAACATATGATAAAGCAGTAAAATATTATAATGAAGGAAATAATGAAAAAGCAAAGCAATTAGCTTTTAAAATACTTAATAAAAGTGCTGAGTGGAACAAACCAAACTTATTGCTAGCAAGTATTTTTGCTTCTGAAAAAAACATTGAGAAAGCAGCTGAATTTTTGCTGAATGTATATTCTGAGTATAATCTTAATGATGTGAAAGGAATTGAGGTGGTTGCTGATTTGTATTACAATAATGGCTATTATTCTGATGCTCTTTACTATCTTAAAAGTACCTTAAATCATAGTGATGATAAGTATCAAATTGTTTCAATGGCTACTTCATTAAAAATGAAAAGTTGCAAGTTTGCAATTGAGGCAATTAAAAACCCAACTGATATTAAGTTTAATAATATTGGAGCACTTATTAATTCTGAGATGAGTGAGTATGTAAATGCTATTTCTGTTGATGGAGAGAAATTGCTATTTACCAGAAGAATTGAAGCTAGTAAAGAAAGAGATCAAGAAGACTTATTTCTTTATGATATAAGCGAACAATCAGTGAGTCAATTACCTTTTAATACTGAATATAATGAGGGTGCAATTACAGTTTCTGCAGATGGTAGTATGTATGTCTATACTGCTTGTGATAGAGATAATTCTATTGGAGGATGTGATTTATATATTAGGCAATATTCTGATAAAAATGGCTGGACAAAAGAATATAATTTAGGTAAAAATGTTAATTCAAAAAAGTGGGAATCACAAGCTTGTTTTTCTCCTGATGGAAAATATTTGTACTTTATAAGTAGTAGAAATGGAGGGGAGGGACAAGAAGATATTTGGCGCTCAGAAATCACAAAAGAAGGTTTCTTAAAAGCAGAAAATCTAGGTAGTAGTATCAATACTTCTAAATCAGAAATGTCTCCTTTTTTACATCCTGATAACTTAACACTTTACTTTGCATCAGATGGGCATGTAGGTATGGGTAGTGATGATTTATTTCTAAGCAGAAGAACGAAAACTGATGAGCAATGGAATACTCCTAAAAACATGGGCTTTCCAATAAATACTCATAATTCTGAGAATTCCTTAATAGTTGCAAGTGATGGGAAAACTGCTTATTATACTTCTGATCAATCTGGACATGGGCAAGAAGATATTTTTGTTTTTGAGTTACCAAAACAGGTTCAAGCTGAACAGATTTCTAACTTAGAAAAAGAAATTATTTCTCAAAAAGCAGGAGACGAGGTTGTCTTACAAAATGTAAGTTTTGAATCTAATTCAGCTGAGATAAATTCAGAATCTTATATTGAGCTTGATAATCTTATTGACTACCTTATAAAGAACCCTAGTCTTAAAATTGAAATACAAGGACATACAGATGATGTTGGTAGTGAATTTGACAATCAAAGACTATCAGAAAAAAGAGCCAAAGTAGTATTTGAATATCTCAGTTCAAAAGTTGCAAATACTCTATGGTTTAAAGGTTATGGAGAGATTCAACCTTTAGGAGAAAATAAGGCAGAAAACAGAAGGTCTTCTTTTGTTATTCAATAAAAATATCCTCCTTGCATTTTGGCTGTTCACTTCCCCTCCAGTTAAATCCTTTTAAGTAGCGGTTCTTTTCTTCTACATCTTGGTAAGGTGTAGTTACTGAGTTGGGTTTTACTTCATAGTTTACAGCATCTAATTTACTGTCCTTAAAATAGAGTATCAAATCAGTGCACTCAGTATAATTGAGACCCATTTTATCTTTTGTTTCCTCATCAGTTACTATAAAAATACTTTGTCCGTTTCCTTCTACATCCATTCTCCTCATTTTATTATCATTAAAATAAGCAGTCATATTTTTCCCTTTTATCTGATTGTAATCCAATGAATCTTCTTGAGCTATTATCATTGGGCTAGGGTGGAGGAACATCATACTAATCTTTCCTTTTTTGACTAAGAACTGTATGCTGTCAGCAGTTATTTGAAACTCACTACTCCATAATATTGGCTCTTTGTACATCTCAACTAATGAGTCCGTAAAATTATAGGTTAATGAATCGCATTTCCCCTGAAAATTAGTTTTAAAGAACTTTACATTATTGTAAGCAAGCACATTTTTATCTCCTATTTTCTGCTGAGAAACAAATTGCTTAGCATGCATAAATAGGGTATCCTCTTCAAACAGTAACTCCAATATAGGTTTTTTACTGATTATTACTTTTTCTTCTGCTTCAAAGTATTCAGCAATCTCTCCATATATAGTAATGTTTTCAACTGTATCTATAAGCTCTACATTACTGAATGCTTTTCCGTATTGCTTGTTTTTATTATAGTATAGACTATCTCCTTTTAGCAGGTAGTTATCAGTAGTTATATAAGAATTTTTCCTGAACTGTGCTATGTTATTTTTGGTATTGTACCAACCGTTTTCACAATAAATAGTTTTGGTGTCCGAAATTATAAAGGAAGGACCAAAAAAGTAAGTAACTTCACTGTTGGAATTATAGTGCATATTATCGGTAAGTATTTTGTAATCCTTAGCCAATACAACTACTGAATCTTTAAAAATAAACTTATGAATATTAGAATAGTAAGCGCCTCTTTTAGAATTGATAGTTTTTTTATTATCAATAATAGTTCCTTTATAAGGATAGGAGGCAATATTCGTGCTTAAATTGTAAAATACTTGCTCGGTTTTTAAGGTCATATGTTTATCAATAAGCTCTACATCTCCTTTTATGTCAGCTTTGTTCTCTTTCCCAAAATAAGTAAGCATTTCCCCTGTAAGTGTAATACTGTCGCCTTGGTTAATTTTAATTTTCCCAAAGGCTTTCATTTTATTTTCAGCAGTATAATGATAAGCTGAATCGCAAGTCATTATTGCATCATTTTGTTTAAAGGAAACACTCCCAATTAAACGCCAATAGTTAGGATGAATGTTAGCATTAGCGTAAGTATTGTCAGCATTTAATATTTCAATTTTTTTACTGTTCTGAGCAATAGTACTGATACTCAGTAAAAGTAGTAAAATATGGAAAAGAAATTTCAAATTTATCTGAAAAGAGTTTGTTTTCTATCTGGCCCTACTGATACAATTGAGATTGGTGTCTCTAATACATCCTCCAACCAAGTAATATAATCATGTACTGGTTTGGGTGCTTCTGATAAATTTTCTAATTGCATTAGATCTGTATCCCATCCTTCAAGCTCTTTGTAAAAGGGTGTAAGTCCTTCATTATCTTCAAATGGTAAGTAATCAATTTGCTCTCCATTTAATTCGTAATGTGTACAGGCTTTAACAGTGTCAATTCCTGATAAAACATCAGCTTTCATCATCATTAATTGAGTTACACCATTAACATTGATTGCGTATTTTAATGCAGGAATATCAATCCAACCACATCTTCTTGGTCGGCCAGTAGTGGCGCCAAATTCATTCCCAATTTTAGCTAATCTTGAACCAACTTCATCAAATAGCTCTGATGGAAATGGTCCACTACCAACTCTAGTACAATAAGCTTTAAATATACCAAAAACTTCTCCAATTTTATTAGGAGCAATTCCAAGCCCTGTACAAGCACCAGCAGTAATTGTGTTTGATGATGTAACAAAAGGGTAAGATCCAAAATCAATATCTAATAATGTTCCTTGAGCTCCCTCAGCTAAAATCTTCTTTCCTTCTCTCATGGCATTATGTATGTAATGCTCACTTTCAATATGCTTGAATTTATTAAGAGTTGCTAAACTAGAAAACCATGAAGTTTCTAATTCTTCTAATTCATATTCAAAGTCGTAAAAGTTAAGAATCTGAATGTGTTTTCTTTTTAACTTTTCGTATTTTTCTTTAAAATCAGGTGCTGAGATATCACCAACTCTAAGACCATTACGTCCAGTTTTATCCATATAAGTTGGTCCGATACCTTTAAGTGTTGATCCAATTTTCTCCTTTCCCTTTGCTTTTTCTGATGCAGCATCAATTAGTTTATGTGTAGGTAAAATTAGATGTGCTTTTTTAGAAATTAAAAGCTCGGACATTTCAATATTTAACTTAGAGATTCCAATAATTTCATTCTGAAAAATAACAGGGTCAATTACTACGCCATTTCCAATAAGATTAATTACTCCCGTATGAAAAATTCCAGAAGGAATTGTATGTAATACATGTTTTATTCCATCAAATTCTAAAGTGTGACCAGCATTAGGCCCTCCTTGAAATCTTGCAATAATATCATACTTTGATGTTAAAACATCAACAATTTTTCCCTTTCCTTCATCTCCCCATTGGAGTCCTAATAATACATCTGCTTTCATTTATTGTTGAAATTTCTAATTAGTTATATTGTCTTGACATTCATTGCAAATGCCGTATAAATTTAATGCATGTCTGTTGATTTTAAACTTCATACTTTCTCCAATTAAATTCTTAATTCCTTGTATTCTAGGGTCGCAAAACTCTATCACTTTATCACAATTTGTGCAAATTAAATGATCGTGCTGTTTGTTAGAATATGATTTTTCGTATTGAGCTTGTGCTTTTCCAAACTGATGCTTTCTTACTAAGTGGCAATCTAGTAGAAGATCAACAGTATTGTAAAGAGTTGCTCTACTTACACGGTAGTTTTTATTCTTCATCTTAATGTACATTGACTCTATATCAAAATGATTTTCAAATTCGTAAATTTCGTTTAGGATTGCATAACGCTCAGGAGTTTTCCTGTGCTTATTAATAACTAAATATTCTGTGAATATTTCAGTTACAGTTTCAATTATTTTCTTGTTTGACACTTTTGCGCTATTAAAACACAAAACTATAAAAAATCCTTATTTAGCATCAATAAAAATACAATAAAGATGCACTAATTTTCTAGTGTTTATAAGTTCTTGTAATTGATGAAATAGCTTCAACTTTTCCAAGTTTATCAGTTAGTTCTTTTAAGAATGTGACATTATGTACTTTAAGGGTAATAATACCTTCAAATATACCATCAGAACTACTGATGTTAATACTCTTAATATTTACGTTCATTTGGTTGGAAATAATTTGTGTAACATTGTTCATAAGTCCGACTTTGTCGATTCCTTTAATATTGATTGTTGCAATAAAGTCAATTTCATTTTTATTTACCCAGTTTGCTTTTAGAATTCTATATGCGTAATTGGCTCTAAGCTGAATTGCGTTGGGACAATCGGATCTATGAATTTTTATTCCATCAACTACTGTTAAAAATCCAAAAATTACATCTCCTGGTATTGGATTACAACACTTACCCATCTGATATTCTAGTACTTCATCATCATCATTAAATACAATTACTTTTTCTACTTTTAAAGCTGATTTTTTAGCTTTAGGATTATAAATTTTATTCTTGATTGTTTGATACCAACCACTGTTTTTCACTTTCACATATTCCTTAATTTCAGTATTGGAAATAGCCCCAGTACCAAAACGAAAATAAAGTTCTAATGAAGTTCCAGTATCAAAATACTTGATGAGTTCAGTTTCAGTATTTTTATTAAATTTAAGTTTTAAGTGTTTTAGTTTTCTTTCAGCAATCTCTTTTCCAACTACTGAAATTCTTTTTTTATCTTCTTTTAATGCAGCCTTTATTTTTGATTTTGCCCTAGATGTAATTACAAAGCGTAACCAATCTTTTCTTGGCCTTTGTTTTGTAGATGTGATAACTTCAACTTGATCGCCACTACCTAACTGATGGCTTAACGAGACCAATTTCCCGTTTACTTTTACTCCCATACATTTAAGTCCAATATCAGTATGAATTGAAAAAGCAAAATCAAGTGCAGTAGCTTTTTTAGGTAATGTTTTTAATTCTCCATTTGGTGTAAAAACATAAATCTCTCCTGCATAAAGATTGAGTTTAAAATCATCAATGAAATCAAGTGCGTTAGATTCAGGATTTTCTAATAACTCACGGATATTATTGATCCATTCATCTAGTGAGTTTTCTTTACTTCCTTCTTGTTTGTATTTCCAATGTGCAGCATACCCTTTTTCAGCAATATCGTCCATTCGGTTACTTCTAATTTGTACTTCAACCCACTTACCATTATCACCCATTACAGTAGTGTGCAAGGATTCATATCCATTGGCTTTTGGAGTTGAAACCCAATCTCTCAATCTATCAGGATTTGGTTTGTAAAAATCAGTAACAATTGAATAGATTTTCCAGCAATCTGATTTCTCATTCTCTAGTGATGATTTAACAATAATTCGAACTGCAAATTTGTCAAATATATTATCAAAATTAACACCCTTGGTAACCATTTTATGTCTAATAGAAAAGATAGATTTTGGTCTACCTTTTATAGAATAATAAAGTTCATTTTCTTTTAATTTAGTTCTGATTGGTTTACAAAACTTTGTGATATATTTATTTCTTTCTTCTTTTGTAGCTTGTAGTCCTTCAGCAATTGCTTTATATACTTCTGGTTTTGTGAATTTAAGTCCTAAGTCTTCTAATTCAGTTTTGATAGTATAAAGTCCTAATCTGTGAGCGAGAGGTGCATATAAGTAAAGTGTTTCTGATGCAATTTTAAGCTGTTTTGGCTTCTTCATTGCATCTAAAGTTCTCATATTATGGAGTCTATCAGCAAGCTTTATTAGTATTACTCTTACATCATCAGATAGAGTAAGCAACATTTTCCTAAAATTCTCAGCTTGCATGGATACATTCTTATCAAATACGTCCTCAATTTTAGTTAATCCATCAATAATTTTAGCGACTTTTTCTCCAAATAATTTTTCAATATCTTTTAGAGTATAGTCAGTATCTTCAACTACATCATGCAGTAAAGCACATATAATAGAGGTAGTCCCTAGGCCAATTTCTTTTGCAGCAATGTGAGCAACAGCAATAGGGTGGTATATATAGGGTTCTCCTGATTTTCTCCTTTGAGTTTTGTGGGCTTCAACTGCTAAATCAAAAGCTTTTCGAATTTCTTTTTTATCTGCTTTATTTGTTTTGTCAGAACATGCACGCAATAATGATTTATACTTATTAAGTATGTCTTTTTTTTCTTGTTCTAAATCTATTGGTTGCATCTATTAATTTAAGCAAAAATAGCGTAAGTACTCATTAGTTTATTTACTTCTTTTCTTACTTCAGACAATACTTTTTCATCTTCATAATTCATGATTACTTTATCAATTAAATTAACAATAGTAGGTATTGTATTTTCTTTTACACCTCTTGTAGTTATTGCTGGAGTTCCAAATCTTATTCCTGAAGTTATAAATGGTGACTGAGTATCAAAAGGAACCATGTTTTTATTTGCAGTAATATCTGCTTTTACAAGTGCGATTTCAGCATCTTTACCTGTTATGTTTTTATTTCTTAAATCAATAAGCATGCAGTGATTTACTGTACCTCCAGAAATAATTTTATATCCTTTATTAACAAATTCCTCAGCCATTAGTTTTGAGTTTTTTATTACTTGCTCTCCATAGGTTTTGAATTCAGGTTTTAATGCTTCACCAAAAGCAATAGCTTTACCAGCTATTACATGCTCTAATGGTCCTCCTTGTGTGCCAGGAAATACGCCTGAATTTAATATTGCGGACATCATTCTAGTTTTTCCTTTTGGAGTTTTTAGACCCCAAGGGTTTTCAAAGTTTTTTCCCATCATAATCATTCCACCTCTTGGACCTCTTAAAGTCTTGTGAGTAGTAGTAGTTAAAATATGGCAATATGGAGCAGGGTCATTCAATAATTTTGCAGCAATTAATCCTGCTGGATGTGCAATATCAGCCATCAATAACGCACCAACTTTATCTGCAATTTTTCTGAAACGAGCATAATCCCAGTCTTGTGAGTAGGCAGAGCCTCCACAAATAATTAATTTTGGCTGTTCTGCAATAGCAGTCTTTTCTAATTTATCATAATCAACTTTACCAGTTGATTCTTCAACATTATAGAATGAAGTTTTATAAAGCTTTCCTGAAAAATTTACTGGAGATCCGTGAGTTAAGTGCCCGCCGTGTGAGAGGTTAAATCCTAAAATTTTATCTCCAGGATTAAGGCAAGCTAACATTACGGCTGCATTTGCTTGTGATCCAGAGTGGGGTTGTACATTAACATACTCAACACCAAATAATTCTTTTGCTCTATCAATTGCTAATTGTTCTACTTTGTCAACAACTTCACATCCTCCATAATATCTTTTTCTAGGGTATCCCTCAGCATATTTGTTTGTTAAGCATGAGCCCATTGCTTGCATTACTTCATTACTCACAAAGTTTTCTGATGCAATTAATTCAATTCCATTCCTTTGTCTTTGATCTTCCTCATTTATTAAATCAAAAATTATTTGATCTTTTTTCATCTTATATTATTTTAAAATTTCTATTTTCGTAACGCAACAAATATATATAAATTTATGAATAGAATTAAGGAACTTTTTGGAATAAAATATCCAATTATTCAGGGTGGCATGATATGGTGCAGTGGTTGGGAATTGGCCTCTGCTGTAAGTAATGCTGGTGGATTAGGTTTAATTGGGTCAGGCTCAATGTATCCCGAAGTTTTAAGAGAGCATATCCAAAAATGCAAGAAAGCAACTGACAAGCCTTTTGGTGTAAATATTCCTTTAATTTATTCGAATATTGACGAGCATATTCAAATCATTATTGATGAAGGAGTGAAGATTATTTTTTCATCAGCAGGAAACCCAAAGAAATACACATCTTATTTACATGAAAATGGTGTAATTGTAGTGCATGTAATTGCAAATACTAATTTTGCTTTAAAGTCAGTTGAAGCTGGGGTTGATGCAATAGTTGCAGAAGGATTTGAAGCTGGGGGGCATAATGGGAAAGATGAAATTACGACTATGTGCTTAATTCCTAAAATAGCAGATGAAGTAAATATTCCTGTAATTGCTGCAGGAGGTATTGGTGATGGGCGTGCAATGTTAGCTGCTATGACCTTGGGAGCTGATGGGGTGCAAATTGGTAGTAGATTTGCAGTTTGTAAAGAAAGTTCTGCTCATGAAAACTTTAAAAATTATGTTTTTGATGCAAAGGATGGCGCAACAGATTTAACTTTAAAAGAAATAACAGCTGTAAGATTGTTGAAAAATGAGTTTTACCAAAAAATACAAGAAGCATATCTGGCACAAGCAACAACTAAGGAATTAAAAGAATTGTTAGGAAGGGGAAGGGCTAAAAAAGGGATGTTTGAAGGAAATTTATCAGAAGGAGAATTGGAAATAGGACAAGTTTCTTCAATGATTAATAAAATGCAGACTTCTAAAGAAATTATTGATGAAATTATTGATGATTTCAATAATGCAAAAAGTGATCTACACACTTTTAATTTATAAGGTTTTTTTAAGCAAGTATTTTCTTTAGTGCTATGTTGACTTTTTTTTATAAATTTGTAGATATTATAAAATACATTATGAAAAAGTTATTATTTTTATTTTTTGTTGTCTTATTAAGTTTTTCTTCTCTAGCTTCTCACTTTATTGGTGGTGAAATTACTTGGGAATGCGATAAGGATCCATTAAGTCCAAATTTTGGAAAGTATACGTTTTATATGACAATTTATCAAGATTGTGATGGTATAGATTTCAGCACGACTGGTTATAATATTGACGTTCATAACCACCCATCATTATTCTCAATTAATTTACCTTATGTTTCTTCAGTCGATATTTCTCCAACTGGAGTTCCTGGATCTGTTCCTTGCTATGACTGTGGTAATCAGCCATTTGGAACATTTGGTGCTGTTAAACAATGGAATTATGCTTCAGCTCCTACAATAATTACTGGAAGTCCATCAGCTGACGGATGGCATTTTACTTGGGGGACATGTTGTAGAAGTGGAAATATAACAAATATTGGTACGCCGGGTAGTATGGATTGGACTGTTCGATCTGTGATGTATCCTTATACTGACCCTAGTGGAACGATATTCCCTAATAGTAGTGAGTGTTATGAAAATTCTCCAATTTTTAAAGAAGAGCCTAAAACAATTATATGTTCTGGTTATCCATTTTCGTATAGTCATCTTGCTTTTGATGTTGAGCTTGATTCACTAAGTTATAGTTGGGCTGAACCTTTGAATATCGCAACTGCATATAATTATACAAATCCAAGTACACAGGCAATACCGTATATTGGAGGTTATACAGTTACATCTCCAATACCAGGAAATCCTACTCTTGATAATGAAAATGGAGAGATATCTTTCTTTTCAATGACTAATGGTGTTTTTGTTACAGTTGTAAAGGTAGCGGCATTTAAGTGTGGACAATTAGTTGCTGAAGTATATAGGGATGTAAATGTAGCTCTCTTAGGTTGTGGAACCTTGCCAAATGGCGCTCAAAATTCTCCTCCTCTTATTACAGCTCCAGTTGGAAGTCAGAATTGGATCACAACTTTAAACCCATCAACAGGTTTACCATCATATGAAACTACAATTATGGCTGGTGAATTGGTCAATTTTTCTGTAGTTGCAACTGATGGTGATATTAATTCAACTGGAAATATGCAAGATTTATCATTAGAGGTTGAGGGTGGCCAATTAGATCCATTGTTAGCACTTAGTAATCCTGCAACCTTTACAGTAACATCTTCATCACCAGGAAATATTTCAGGAGATTTTGAATGGCTATCTAACTGTGACCATATGCAAGATTATGGATGTGGTAGGCAGGGAGGCGCTTATACGTTTAACATTAAATCTTATGATGACTTTTGTCCAGCAAATGGAATAAAAATGGCTACCATAACAATAAACGTAATTCCACCTCAACCCGACTTAAGATGCTTAGCTGTTGATCTAAATGGAGGAGTTGACTTATTTTTTTCTTTTCCTGATGGAGTTATTGATACAAATATTAAATATGATATATATCATTCTAAACAAATTTCAGGACCTTATTCATTACTTGATAGTATTTTCTATCCTGATACAACTTTTTATCACTCAGGATCAGACGCTAATACATCAAAAAGTTATTATTATCTTTTAGGAAGCGTTACTTGTGGAACCAACATTGGGGGATCAAATGATTCACTTTTATATTCTGATACATTAAGCACTATTTTAATGCTTTCTACAGCAGTAAACATGGGAATAACTGCAGATTTAAATTGGAATCCTACTCATAATCCTTTAATTCCCTCTTCTTCTACAGATTATGATGTACATTATATAAATGCAGATAATGTTGATGTAATCCTTTCAGTGCAACCTGATACCTTTGCTCAAATGGATGGTGATAGATGTGACTATATTCCACAGTTTTATGTAGAAATACCTGATATTAGTGGGTGTGTCTCAAAATCTTCTATTAGTTCAGTAAATTTACTAGATAGTTTGTCTCCTGTTACTCCAATTATTGAAGATATTTCAGTTGATGTTAATGGGAAATCAGTTGTAAGTTGGAGTGTCTCTACTGATAGTGATTTTTACATTGTTTACATACAAGATGATAACGGTGCATGGATTACTTTAGATACAGTTTTGTTTGGTACTAATAGTTATCAGTTTGTTAACTCAGATGCAACAATTAATTCTGAAAAATTTACTGTGAGAGCTCTTGATAGTTGTGGAAATACAAGAGTGAGATCTGAAATACACAATTCAATTTATTTGGCACAATTAGTTGATGAATGTGATAATTCTGTTCAGCTAAACTGGAATGATTATATTAATTGGAGTGGAGGTACTCATCATTTTAATGTATTCATAAATGAAATAGATGAGAATGGAGTAGAGGTTTCTGATGTAATTACAGTAACAAATGCTACTGAGTATTTGCTAGATGGCTTAACTTCATCATCTCAATATGAGATATATGTTGAAGCTTACAATTTTGACGGTTCTTTTGTTGCGGTTTCTAATCTTTTAGATTTTAATATTTCATTGGCAGCTAAGCCTAAGTTTCATTACATTGAGTATGTCTCAGTAAATCCTGAAAATGGTTTGATTGAGTTAAATTGTTATGTTGATAATCAAGGAGTGATTGATCATTATGATATTTATAGAAGTAAAATTGTTAATGGAGTTGGAGTTGGTTTAGAGCTTATTGATAATGTAACTTTTAACGGAACATCATCTATTTATTATATCGATAATGAGGTATCTACTTCTAATTATTCCTATTTATACAAAACTTATCCTATAGATACTTGCGGTATTACATTAAATGTTCCGCCAGTTGATGATCCGGCTTATGCTAATGATATTTCATATGCTCAATCAATATTGCTAGAAGTAGAAGTGAATAAAGATTATTCTAATTTTCCTAGCTTAGAAAGTGATTATACAAATACAATTACTTTTAATGAGTATGATAAATGGTTAGGGGATGTCTTAAAATATGAATTATTTAGATCTATTAACAATGAACCTTTTGTGATGTTGCCTATCAAAACTTGGAATATGTTTAATAATTCAAATCAAGAATTAGTGTTTATTGATAAGGTAACAGAATTTGGAGAAACAAATGGCAAGTTCTGTTATTACATAAAGGCTACTGAAGGTAATAATACTCCTTACGGGTCAGTTCCTGAAGGAAGTTTCTCTAATATTGTATGCATCAGCCAAACTCCTAATATTTTTGTTCCAAATACTTTTACTCCAAATGGAGATGAGCACAATGAGGTGTTTAGGCCAATTGCGTATTTTGTTTCTGAAATTGGTTATTCTTTTTCTATTTTTAATAGAAATGGAAGTGAGATATTCTCTACTAATGATCCATCAAAAGGGTGGGATGGAACATATAAAGGAAGTAAAGTGCAGAATGATAATTATGTATATCATCTAAAATACATAAATTCAGAGGGAGAGTTAACACATAAAACAAATGCTTTTAACCTAGTAAGATAAGTAAAGCTTCAATAACTAAAATAGTCCCTTTTTAAGGGACTATTTTAGTATATAAATTGTTAATTTTGCATAATTTTTAAAATAGTAAATATGAGTAATAAAGTATTGAAGGAGGGTTTAACATATGATGATGTTTTAGTTGTTCCTGCGTATTCGGAAGTATTACCACACATGGTAAGTACAGCTACTAAATTTACTAAAAATATAACACTAAATGTTCCAGTAGTATCTGCTGCTATGGATACTGTTACAGAATCAAAAATGGCGATTGCTATTGCACAGGAAGGTGGAATAGGTGTGCTTCATAAAAACATGAGTATTGAAAGTCAAGCGTTTGAAGTTCGTAAAGTAAAAAGATCTGAAAGTGGAATGATCTTAGATCCTATTACTCTAGGATTAAATGCAAATGTTGGTGATGCTTTTAGAATGATGCGTCAAAATAAAATTGGAGGTATTCCTATTGTAGATGAAAATATGCATCTTCTAGGAATAGTTACTAATAGAGATTTACGCTTTGAAAAAGACATGAGACTTTCTATTAATGAAGTAATGACATCAGAAGGAATTATTACTACTGAATTGAATGACCTTGAAAATGCTGAAGATATCTTAAAAGAAAATAAAATTGAAAAACTACCTATTGTAAATGCTGAAAATAAATTAGTTGGACTAATTACTTTCAAGGATATTATTAAAAACAGGATGCGACCAAATGCTTGTAAAGATAAGTATGGTAGATTAAGAGTTGCTGCTGCTGTTGGCGTTACTGGAGATGTTCTTGAAAGAGTAGAAGCTTTAAACAATGCTGCAGTTGATGCAATTATTATTGATACTGCACACGGGCATACAAAAGGAGTGGCTGATGTTTTGAAGAAAGTAAAATCAACTTACCCTGCTTTAGATGTTGTAGTTGGAAATATTGCAACTGCTGCTGCTGCACAGGCTTTAATTGAAGCCGGTGCTGATGCTGTAAAAGTAGGAATCGGACCTGGTTCAATTTGTACAACAAGAATTGTAGCAGGTATTGGTATTCCGCAATTGACAGCTGTAATGGATGTAGCTGAGGTAACTCAGAAAAATAATGTTCCTTTAATTGCAGATGGTGGAATAAGGTATTCAGGTGATATTGTAAAAGCTTTAGCAGGTGGCGCAAATACTGTTATGTTGGGTTCAATTATTGCTGGAGTTGAAGAAGCTCCAGGAGAAACTATTATCTTTGAAGGAAGAAAGTTTAAATCTTACAGAGGAATGGGGTCTATTGACGCTATGGAAAAAGGATCAAAGGACAGGTATTTCCAAAGTGGAGAAGTTGACGCTAAGAAGTTAGTTCCTGAAGGAATTGTTGGTAGAGTAGCTTATAAAGGAACTTTAGGTGAAGTTATTCATCAGATGATTGGTGGGTTAAGAGCTGGAATGGGTTATACTGGCTCGTCATCTATAAAAGAGTTAAGTAAAGCAGAGTTTTTAAAAATAACTACTGCAGGTGTTGCCGAAAGTCACCCCCATGATGTAACAATAACTAGAGAAGCACCAAACTATAGTAGAAAATAATTAACTAAAATAAAAAAAATGAAAAAAGTAGGATTAAGTGTATTGTTAGTTGCATTTGTTTTAATATCAGGTGCACAAGATGTATTAACTATTGCAGATAAAAACATCTCATTAGAGGAATTTAAAAATGTATTTTATAAGAACAATCATAATGCTGATATTTCAGCAGATTACTTAAATGAGTACATGGAATTATTTGTTAAATTCAAATTAAAAGTAAGAGAAGCGCAAGAATTAGGATTGGATACTATTCCTTCATTTGTTAATGAGCTTGATGGTTATAGAAAGCAATTGGCTAAACCTTATTTGAAGAACGAAGAGTTTGATGAAAACATGCTTACTGAGGCTTATGAAAGAATTAGTTTTGATGTAAATGCAAGTCATATTTTAATCGCAGTTGATGAAAAAGCAACTGATGATGAAGTAAAAATTGCTGAGCAAAAAGCAACTACAATTAAGAAAGATATCTTAGATGGAAAGTTATCATTTGGTGATGCTGCTAAGCAAAACTCTGATGATAAATCTGCTGTTAGTAATAGTGGTGAATTAGGATTCTTCACTGCTTTTATGATGGTTTATGATTTTGAAACTGCAGCTTATACTACTAAAATTGGAGAAATTTCAAACCCTGTTAGAACAAAGTATGGGTTTCATTTAGTAAAAGTAAATGATAAAAGAAAAGCTGTTGGGCAAGCAAAAGTAGCTCATATCATGTTTAAAACAGGGCAGGGAGCTGATGAGAATAAATTAAATCAAGCAAAAGAGAAAATTAATAAAGCACTTCAGTTATTAAATAAAGGTGAGGATTTTGCAGATGTTGCTGAAAGATTTTCTGAAGATAGAGCAACTGCTGTAAAAGGAGGTGAATTACCTGCTTTTGGAGTTGGAAAAATGGTTCCTGAATTTGAAAATAATGCATTCAAACTTAAAAATATTGGAGATATTTCTGTTCCATTCAGAACAGAATATGGATGGCATATCATCAAACTTATAGAAAAAGAGGAAATGCCGTCATTTGATGAGTTGAAAGTAGAATTGAAAAGAAAAATTGAAAGAGATAGTAGAGGTGATTTAAGTAAAAAAGCGCTTTATAAAAAATTGAATGAAATTTATAAAGTAATAAATAAGCCAGCTGTTTATACTTCTTTCAGAAAAGGATCTGCAAATTCAGTTGCTACAGGAACTTTTGAGAAATTAAATAATAATGAAACTTTAGTTACTATTGATGGAATGAGTGTATCTATCAATAAATTCTCAGAATATATTCTGGCATATCAATCAGTAGGAAGTGATATTGATGTTATGTATATTGATTTTTTAAATGAGGAATTATTGGCATATGAAGAGAGTAAATTAGAAGAGAAATACCCTGAATATAAAGCTTTACTGCAAGAATATAGAGAAGGGATATTGCTATTTGATTTAACAAATAAAAAAGTATGGTCTAAAGCTGTTGAAGACACACTTGGTTTACAAGCATTTTATGATGCTAATAAATCTAATTATACATGGGAAAAAAGAGTGGATGCTACAATTTATAGCTGTATTAACTTAACAACTGCAAAGAAAGTAAAAAGAGAAATCTACAAAAAACATAGGGGAACAATAACTAATTCAGATATTTTAGTTAAAATTAATAAAGATGATGCTTTGAGTTTACAAATTGAAAGTAATAAATTTGTAAAAGGTGCTAATAAAAATATTGATTCTATTGAATGGAAAATAGGTATATCAAAAGATATAGTGTTAGAAAACGGATCGTATATTATTATTGATGTTCATGATGTTTTAGCTTCTGGGACAAAGGAATTATCTGAATCTAGAGGAAAGGTTATTTCTGACTATCAGACAGCTTTAGAAAATGATTGGTTAGCTTTACTGAAAGCAAAATATGCAGTAACTATTCATACTGATGTTCTTCATTCACTTATTAAATAGATGAATATTAAGCAATTATTTGTTTTTTCAGCAGTAGTTTTATTACTAAGTTCGTGTTTTAAAAATAAGGAGGGGGTAATAATTGCTAGTGTTAATGAGAAGGATTTAATGCTTGAAGAAGTGTTAGAAGAAATGCCTATGCAAATTGAAGACTCATCCTTTTTTGTTGAAAGTTACATGAATGATTGGATCCGTAAACAGTTGATGATTTATCATGCTGAAATAAATTTAAGTTCAGACATCCAGAATTATGATAAACAGATAAAAGAGTATAGAGCTTCTTTATTAATTTACGCATATCAACAAGAGTTAATTAATCAGAATTTTGACACTTCTATTTCTTTAAAACAAGTTACAGATTATTACAATCAATATAAGGATGAATTTAAGTTAAGTAAAAACATCTTTAAAGGTAGATTTATTGTGGTTGATAGATCAGCTCCCAAATTAATTAACCTTAATAAGTGGTATAAATCTAATAAGGAAAGTAGCTTAGAGGACTTGAATGATTATTGCCAACAATTTGCCAAAGAATATTACTTAGAGGATGATAGTTGGCAATATTTCTCAATTTTCAATCAGAAATTACCAAAGTATATTGTAGAGGAATCTTATTTTTTAGAAAATACAAAAGGAGTTGTGTTTGAAGATGATAATTTAAGATATTATGTTTTTATCAAGGATTACCTAATAAATGGCAGTATTAGTCCGTTAGAGATGGAGCAAGAGAAAATAAAAAATGTGTTATTAAACAAAAATAAAATTGAATATTTGAAGCAATTGGAAGATGAATTGTATCAGAATGGTTTAGCTTTGAAAAAAATTAAAATTTACTAAATGAATAGATTTAAAAACCTTTTATTAATTTCACTTTTTGCTATTGGAGCAAATGCTCAATCAATTGATAAAGTTGAAGCAATTATTGGTGATGAAATTGTGCTTACATCTGAAGTAGAATCACAGTATTTACAGTATTTGTCGCAAGGAAATTCAAAATCAGATGCAATAAAATGTGAAATTATTGAAGATTTATTATTTCAAAAACTATTAATAAATCAAGCAAAATTGGACAGTGTAGTTGTAACTGATGAAGAGGTTGATACTGAAATCACAAAAAGATTAACATACTTTGAGAGTCAATTAGGTTCTGTTGAAAAAGTAGAGGAGTATTTTGGTAAATTAAAAGTAGAAATAGAATTAGAGTTAGGCAAGGTAATTAAGGATCAATTTTTAGCAGAGAGAGTTCAAAGAGGAATTTCATCTGATGTAAAAGTTACTCCTGCAGAAGTCCGTGAGTTTTTTAATCAACAAAATGATGCTGATATTCCTGTTGTTCCTACTAAAGTAGAAGTTGCTCAAATTATTGTTAAACCTGAAATATCAGTAGAACAAAAAGATAAACTAAGAGATAAGTTGAACTCATTTAGAGAGCGTGTTTACAATGGAGAGGACTTTAAAATGTTAGCTACTTTATATTCTGATGATCCTGGCTCGGCTACTAAAGGGGGTGAGCTTGGTTTTGTGAATAGAGGTGATTTAGTTCCTGAATTTGAAAGAGCAGCTTTTCGTTTGAAAGAAGGTGAGATTTCTGAGGTTGTTGAGTCTCAATTTGGTTTTCATATTGTACAGCTAATTGAAAGGAGAGGAGAGCAAATTAATGTCCGTCATATTTTACTAAAAACTAAGGTAAGTTCTACTGCACTTTATAACGCAAAATTAAAAATTGAAAAAGTAGAAAAAGAATTAAAAGCAGGGACAATTACTTTTGATGATGCGGTTGAAAAATACAGTGATGATGAAAGTAAGAATAATAATGGTTTGCTTCTAAATCCTAATACTATGTCAACTTTACATGCAATAGATGAGATGTCTCCAGCTTTAAAGTTTGTAGTAGAAAACTTGGAAGAAGGAAGTTTTAGTTCTCCTGCTGTGACTCAAATATCTGATGAAACCAAAGCATACAGAATATTAAAGTTAAATAAAAGAATTGAAGAGCATACAGCAAATCTTGTTGATGATTTTTCAATGATTAAGGATTTTGCAATTAACATAAAAAAGCAAGAGGAGTTAATGAACTGGATTGCAAAAACAATCTCAAATACATACATTAAAATTAATGATGATATTTCTGTTTGTGAATTTAAAAATAAATGGGTAAAGTAATATGAGTAATGAAGTAAAATCAGTAGATGAATTTATTGTAAAATACAATGAGTTTAAAAATGAAATTGCAAAAGTTATTGTTGGTCAAGAAGAAGTTGTTCAGCAAGTATTAATTTCAATTTTTTGTAACGGACATTGCCTTTTAGTAGGTGTGCCTGGATTGGCTAAAACCTTACTAGTGCAAACTATTGCTGATTCATTAGGGCTTAATTTTAATCGTATTCAGTTTACGCCAGATTTAATGCCTTCTGATATTGTTGGTGCTGAAATCCTAGATGAAAATAGAAACTTTAAATTTGTGAAAGGACCTTTATTTTCTAATATTATTTTGGCAGATGAAATTAACCGTACGCCTCCTAAAACCCAATCGGCTTTATTAGAGGCAATGCAAGAGCGATCAGTTACAAATGCGGGTACTAGTTATACTTTGGATAAACCTTTCTTTGTATTGGCTACTCAAAATCCTATTGAGCAAGAAGGAACTTATCCTTTGCCTGAAGCACAATTGGATAGATTTATGTTCAATGTACTTTTGGATTATCCTAGTTATGAAGAGGAATTAAAAATTGTAAAACAAACTACAGTTAAAAATAATGTAAGTTTAAATACAATTATGTCGGCTGAACAAATTATGAAATATCAAGAGGTAATTACAAAATTACCAGTTACCGATAATGTATTGCAATATGCTGTAAGTTTAGTGGCTAAAACAAGACCAAATTCTGATAAAGCTGCTGATGTAGTAAAACAATATATTGAATGGGGTGCTGGTCCAAGGGCATCACAGTTTATGTTGATGGCTGCTAAGTGTCATGCTGCAATAAATGGAAAATATGCTCCTGATATTGAGGATGTAAAAGCAGTTGCAAAACCTATTTTACGACACAGATTGGTAAAGAATTACAAAGCAGAAGCAGAAGGAATGAGTATAGATCAAATTATCGATTCAATTTTATAATGATATTACCAATAGTTGCTTTTGGAGCGCCAATTTTAAGAAAAAAGTGTGTAGATATTACACCTGAATATCCTGAATTAGAAACCCTTTTAGCTAATATGTGGGAAACTATGTATGAGGCTAGTGGAGTAGGGCTTGCTGCACCTCAAATTAATAAAGCAATTCGTTTGTTTTTAATTGATACCTCTCCTTTTGTTGAGGATGAAGAAGAAACAGAAGAGGTAATTGTAAAACAGACATTTATTAATGCTAGAATTATTGAAGAAAAAGGAGAGGAGTGGGACTTTAATGAAGGTTGCTTATCTATACCAGATATTAGGGAGGATGTAAGTAGGAAATCAACCATTACGATTGAATATTTTGATGAGAATTTCAAAAAACATACTGATACTTATGATGGCTTAACTGCACGTGTTATTCAGCATGAGTACGACCATGTTGATGGAATATTATTTATAGATAAGATTTCTGCTTTACGTAAAAGAATGATAAAAGGAAAATTAATGGATATAAGCAAAGGAAAAGTAAATGCAGCTTATAAAATGAGGTTTGCTAGGTAGGCTATTTAATAACTACCTTAAACATTTCTT
>Ga0209534_10000896_pt1 | contig 32431 bp, 54 predicted proteins | sample COG_07_FD_184751 | JGI IMG/M metagenome (GOLD analysis project Ga0209534, IMG submission 184751) | Pelagic Microbial community sample from North Sea - COGITO 998_met_07 (SPAdes) (version 2) | ecosystem: Environmental > Aquatic > Marine > Neritic zone/Coastal water | place: Helgoland, sampling...
AAACATACCTTTCTGTCCCATCATTAGCCAAAGCACTTATCTCCGCATACAAAACACCCTCTGTTGAATTTATCACTTGCTCATTACCTGCATTATTACAAATATCTGCAACCCTCGTTACTGCACTACCACTTGTAGGTATGTAAGATGTAGCGTAGCTTCCTTGTTCTAATTGTGGTATTGCCCAAGCTAAAGATTTACTACCAGTAGCGTTTTGGTCAACACCTAAACCTATTCTTAAACTTCCAACATTATCTGATAAAGGATTAAATTGTATTTCTAAAACACCATTAGAATCTATATCGCTAAATTTATAAATTGCAAAAGCTCCAAAACTTATAAATGATAAAATATTGTCATTAGCATCCGCAACACATTCATTTAAAATAAATTGTATTTTTAAAGTATGCTCTGTGTTTGCTAATATAGTTATTGAACCAGTATCTAAATAACTTCTACCAGTTGTTATTTGTGTCTGTTTAACTGCTTTTTGACCTTTATATGTCAATTGTTCATAAGAATAAGAACCAATACCAAAACCTATTGACCAACCATTCGGCTTAACACCACCATCAAAATCTAATGTAGAATAAGGTATGTAATTACTCCTACTTGGCTCTAACAATAAAGCACCTTTAGCATCATTACTAAAGTCAATTCTTGCTTCTCCACTACCAACTGTTTCTATTAAACCATCTTTGTTTACAACCGTAGCACTTGATGCTCTTGTAAAGTCAAAAGGTAAAGGTTTGTAGTTTCCATTTTCTGAATTGTAAGCTAACAAAGAATCTTCTTTTGTTGCCCAATTTCCGTTTCCTAAATTTAAAGTATTTGCCATATTATTTTATGCTATAAAGTTGTCCGTTAGCTAAATCTGTAAAAGATGTCCAACTCGTTATTGTTTCTAAATCTGAATCGTTTAATGCTGAATCGAAGTATTGTAATTGTTTAGTTGAACCGTAGAAAGGACTTCCAGAACCATTTGCGTCAGTAAACTTTAAATTATCTAAACCGCTCATATTTGTTGCAACAAAAGCACTTTCTATTGTTTTGCTAAATCCATTTATATAAACCTTATAGCTTGAAGATGTTGTTCCGTATTTAATAGCTATTTTTATCTTTTCAGCAAGGTCTAAAGATGTATCTCTGTGTATCATTTGAGCAGTTGAAGTACCACCATTGTATAACCTTAATTCTCCCGAATTTCTGTATTGTATTGATAATCTATTTACATCACTTGTTCCCGCATTTAAAGTAATATACCTTGTATTATCTAAATCAGCCAAAGCACTTATCTCCGCCATCAAAACACCCTCTGAATCATTAAACGTAGAAGCATCTCCAGCACCGTTAGCAGTTTCAGCTACACGAGTAACGGATGAACCGCTTGTTGGGATATACGATGTAGCGTAACTGCCTTGTTCTAATTGTGCTCCCCATAAAGACATATCAGCATAATCACTTGTTGATTCGTTACCTCTTAATCTTAATTTTATTGAAGAAGTACTTGATACAGTTGTAGAAGTTACGTAAAATCTTTGCCATTCGGTTGTTACTACAATACTCACGTAATTACCAGTAGGGTCAACAAAAGACATATTATAATTAGACGATGTGTTTGATTTAATCCAAATTGAACTTGTTACATCTCCAATATTCGTTGATACGGGGTCAGTAAGTTGAGAGAAATCAGAACTTGTTGTACCTCCATTAATATCAAATATAACTCTATCTGCATTTAATGTTCCATCTGGAGAAATTGCATAATTACTTGTAACAATAGGAGCAGAAGCAACTCCAGCAGATTGCTTTTGCCAAGTGGTTTGACTAAAATCTTCTGAATAAGGAATTAAATTACTCCTCGTTGGCTCTAACAAATGACTTGGACAACCATTTACAACACCATCAATTAAAGGATAGTTTAATCTTGAAACACCACTTGCAACTGTTTCAATTAGTCCATCTTTATTTATTCTTGTAGCTGCTGAACCTCTTGAAAAAGTGAAATCCCCTACACCATCTGCTGGTAATACTGAATACAACTTGCTTCCTTGCGTTGCTGGTATTAATGCTAATTTTGGTTTTGCCATTATATATTAATTTTTAAATATTCATTCATTATACGTTCTCTACTTTCAAGAATACCACTATCTGCTATAACTCTATCAGAGAAATCCATTGCAAAACTAACTGCCTTAAATATATTTTGAGTATTTATTTCGTCTTGTGTTTTATCAACCTTTAAATCTAAAGCTGATTGAGTAGCTGTTGAGATAGGTTTGTTTAAATCACTTGTATTATCTACGTTTGGTAATTCTAAAGTAACGTGGTTAATATCAGAAACCTTTGCATTGTTAGCTATTATATTATTCTCTTGAGTAGTAGTAATACCAACTTTAGAGTTATTTGAAACGATATCACTCGCTTGTTGAACTGTAATCCCTACCTTTGCATTATTACTTGTTATATCACTCGCTTGAGTAGTTGTGATACCTACTTTATTATTATTAGTAACAATATCATTCGATTGTTGAGTAGTGATTCCAACTTTAGAATTGTTTAAAACGATATCACTAGCTTGTTGAGTAGTAATACCTATTTTACTATTATTAGTTGTTATATCACTCGCTTGTTGAGTAGTAATACCTACTTTAGTAGTATTCGCTACAATTTCATTTGCTTGAGCTGAAGTGATACCTGTCTTAGCAGTATTTGCTGCTACATCTGTATTAGATGATACTGCTGCTTCTGTATAACCAACCTTCGCAGTATTGTCTGTAATTGCAATTGCTTGAGCAGTTGTGATACCTACTTTTGCTGTATTAGCAACTACATTACTATTAGCTGAAACCAACGCATCAGTATATCCAACTTTAGCATTGTTAGTATTGATATCACTTGCTTGTGTAGTTGTGATACCTACTTTAGAATTGTTTGCTATTATTTCGCTAGCTTGTGCAGTTGTTATTCCAACTTTAGCAGTATTTGCTACTACATTTGTATTTGCAAATACTCTTGCCTCCGTGTAATATAAGTTTGTATTTTCTGCAATATCCCCAGTATCTAAAACCACAATTCCAACCGCACCATTAACACTATCAACTGCACCTATATCACTTAATAGTTGAGATGCAGTTCTATATTTTATTACACCTGAATCTGATACTAAAAACTTGTCAGTATTTGAGGAGGCATTATTTATAGAACCTACCGTTAAGCTACGACCAACCGTTAAATTCCCTACTTGTGAATTAAACCCATTTCCTGCAGCAATTTCAACACTTGCTTGGTTAAAGTTAATTAAGTATTGACTGGGAGATGTTATGTAAGCATTGGCTCCAAAGTTTAACTCATTAATATCGATAATCTTACGATTGTTCAAATTAATATTACCTTCCATTGTGCCTCCAGCAAGTGGTAGAAAATCTCCACTTGTAGAGTAATTAGGTATATTTAAAATTCCATCTATTAAAGTTGCTTCTCCAGATGTACCGTTTGTTTCTAAAGTTGTGCTTATTTTAGCATTATTAGCAACAATATCACTTGCTTGTTGTGTTGTTATTCCAACCTTTTGAGTATTGGAAACAATTTGATTTGCTTGGTTAACTGTTATACCAGTAGTTACAACTTGAACCGTTATTTCTTGTGGGTAATCTTCTACTTGAACCGTTATTTCTTGAGGATAGTCCTCTACTATTACAGTTATATTATCCATAAGTTACATCTTGTATTACCGTTATGTTACCTTGTATGTATGTTCTAACAACTCCATTTGGAAACGTTATCTGAATGTCGTAATAGTAAAAATCTGCTGCCCAATCAATTAAAAAGCTATCTATAGAAAACACCCCCCCAGCAGCATCAGATAATGTTATTCCATTACCATTAGTTATCTCTTTCTGAATAGCTCCTGTTTTAGAACCAAATCTAAACTGACTTCTAATACTAACTCCAGTTAAATCAATAGGAGTGTTACCCTCTGTATTTAGAATTGTGAATTGTATTCCATCATAAGTATCTCCTTTATATTGGTCATTTATTTTAATTACAGCAGGTTTGCCCATTTTTCTCTTTTTTAGTTTCTTTTCTTACCTTGTCATAAAAAGCTGATAACTTTACTATGTTAACCTCTTTTGTCTTATATGTCTTTTTTTTATTCCCCATTATAAAACCCAGCTTGAAAAAGTATCTGTATCTCTATCTGGATACATATCTCCGTTCTGATTATTAGTATATTCTGGAAACTTATTGCTATTAAAGCAGATATAATCTAGGAAACGTCTTGTATAGAACTCAGACCTATCATTTATCTTACTCATCATTCTGTCAATATCTCCATAATTAACATTATCAGACTCTTCTCCTCTATGTTTAGAAACACCTCCATTATCTATTTTAAACATAGCAAATGGCAAATACTCTGATTGAGTGAACCAAGTTAACATAGGTTTAATGTAGTCGTCTCTAAGGAGCTTATAATCAGAATTAATATCTAAGTCCATTTCATCTGAAATAATCAAAGCTTGCATCTTATCATATAGCTTTCCACCTAAGTAGTTCTGGATATGTATATCTTGAGCCACCTCTATAAAGTGAATCAATTTATCAGCATCTGTATTTCCGCTTATGATTGATTTTGCTTTTAAATCCTTTACTGTTATAAATAGTGCTTTCATTATTGTCCTAATATTTTTCTGATTCTACTTAACACACTTGGGTATGCTCCTTTGTCTCCCCTGCTTATCATTGACTCTCCCATTTCAGAAGGATTGATAGGTTCTTTAAGACCTTTGTTGTAAGCTTCTTCAGAATTAACCTTTCTTCCACTTGACTTCTTGTAGACCTGTAGTGACCAATAGTGATGACAGTTCTTACCGCCCTTAAATTTTAGGAGGCTATAGTTCTGTTTGTTATGACCTAATACATTATTAACCCCTCTAAAAGACATCATATTAATATCTTCCTTTCTAAATACAACCTTACCACTTGTTAAAGACTCCATTTTCTTACAGAAGTCTCTACTATTATCAGATTTTCTAATTGGTTCGTAAGAGTATCTAACTTTATAGATAGCATCATCTTCTTTTGATGTTTTATCAGAATACTTGATTTCAGCCATTTTAACGGACTCATCTTCCTCTTGGTATATCTCACTATGGATTAACTCCCAATCATCGCTTAAAACCTCTCCTAAGCCCTCTAATTGAGAATACAAGTCTTCGCCTTCTTCATCTGAAAAGTCTCCAGTTGGTTCATCAGCAGATAATTTCTCTCCTGTTTCTTCTTCTCTCTTAATTTTAGTCTCTATATTGTCTAACTCTGTAAACTCTATAGGTTGTAATGTTGTAAAGTATAAGTCTTGGTGTATATTGTTAAATTCAAGTATCTCTGTTAATCCATAAATAATACCATCTTGTAAAGGTCTAATAATAACATTATCCATTAATACTGATGCTGTACGTAATTCTTCTGCATTGTTACCAAATCCTGTATTATCTTTAATACCTAATAAGATTGGAGATACAATACCGTGACCTAACATAATCTTCTCTCTTGCTTCATCAGATAAGAACTGATATTGTGCGTGAGCATCTGGCAAGTGAATAGCTTCTATATCAGCTTTTGTTTCAGCAGATTCATTAAATGCTATAATTGCTTTACCTGTATTTGAACTACCAGAAAACTTTTGATTTATCTTAGTCTCTATACTTGCTTGAGTTTCAGCATTAGGAACTCCATTATTAAAGTTAACAAATAGACTAGGTTGTAAACCATTTTGTATATTAGATATATGGTAATTAGACACTTCTGATTCTAATTCAGCATACTGTAAACAAGCTTGATAATCTACAGTTGCATAATAGTAAAAACCACTTCTATAAGGTTTAAAGATATAAAGCTCATTAACTTGACCTTTAGTTCCATTTCCAAAAGTAGGTATCCTTTTAGGAGTATCTGAAGTTTTATACTTTTTCCAAGAAGGGTGATAGTGATATGCTTTTATTTGACCTTTAGTAGCCTTCTCTGCTCTTAATGTTTCCATAGGAAAGTGAGAAACCTTTAATATCTTAGTTTTAGCTTTGTTGTAGGTAATTTGCATAGCTCCTTGACCTAACAACTTGTAATCATTAACAAGTCTTTTAATCTCTCTAGGTCTAAGTAATTTCTTCATCCTAACATAGTCAGCAGGGAACACGTCTGAGTTAGTAGATTCTAAACCTCTACCATAAATCATATCAATAATACCATTTATACATCTACCATTAGTAGGACTATCTATGTATCTATCAATTAGATTATCGTAATAATCATTGTTTTCCCCAAAAGAAACCCAGTCTTTATTGTGAACCTCTTCTATTGAAGGCGTTTGATAAGAAGACATATTAACAACTCTAATACTATCCTTATAAACTTTACTTGGTTTATTGTCTTTTTTTATGCTCATTATATTATGTATGTATTATCGTCTGATTCACTAAAAGGTTTATAGATTGTACCGTTACCTATCTTATGTTTATTCGTTTCTCTTTGTAAACTTGTTTGAGATGTAACGTATATCTTGTCTCTGTACCATAAATCACTATCTTTAGTAATCTCTAGGTAATACGTAGAATCTTCTTCAAGAATACTTGATTGAAATTCTATTATAGAAAAACCTTTAAGAGTAACAACTTCTGGAATTACTATAGATTCCTCTTTACCATCTCCATCTCTTCTAATACGCATAGTAATAACACCTCTTAATGCAACGCTTCTTGGTGCTATTGTGATTTTTTGAACTCCTGTTATTGGTTGTAGTATTAACATATTGAGATAACTAAAAATTAATATTTTGTTTTAATTAATAAGAAAACCCCACCGAAATGGTAGGGTTTAATAATTTAAGATAGTTAATTGTTATACTCCTTCAACAACAGTAAATCCAACAGATGCTAACTCTCCGTCAATAAAGTTAGCAGGTATTTTCTCCATACCAGTAAAGCTTAAAGTGTATCCACTCATATCTCCCATAGCACCACCAGTAACAATAGTACCTCCAGTTACGTCAGCTCCGTGTTCTAATCCAGATAAGAATCTATTTCCGTTATTATCCTCAATAATTACGTGAGGTCTTCCGAAAGATAACAACTTAATTGTATTATGGTCTTCTTTGGTTAATTTTTTAAGAGATAACTCTAATACTTGTTCGAAAGCAGTAGTTCCATTCTCTCTACTTGATTGAATGCTTTCGGTGTACGTTGAGCTACCTCTAACGTCAAATTTGTAAGCACTTGGAGAACCAGCAACAGCATCAATTACATCAGTATCGGTAGCATCATAAGTAACACTTGTTATGTCTCCGTAATTTACGAAGTACACCGCGTTTATTCCTCCAACGCTATCCTTGCAAGGCTCTAACCTTCCGTTTGCAATATCACAACTCATAATTTATGTTTTATTTTAGTTAATAAAAAAAGGGATAGGCAGTTAAACCGTCTACCCCCTTTTTCGTTTTATTTATTTGTTACTATGCAATTCCGTAAGTTACGATATCAGCAGCAACTCCGTATTGAACACCTGCAGTAAATCTCATAATTACTCTTACATTTTGAGAACCATCAAGGTCAGCCATATCTAAAACTCTAACTTCTTGAGAATCTGATAATAAACCAGTTCCAAAGTGTAAATTATCTTTAGTGGTTGCAATCATTTTATCAGAAGGTAATCCGTTAGCCATAAATATCTTTACTCCATCAAAAGATTCGATATTGATATCTTGGTTGTTTCCTTGAACACTACCACCAACAGTAGCTAAATGTCTCTTGTATGCTTTAAATACATTTTGTGGAACGTAAACGTGTAAATCATCTCTTCCATACAAAGCAGCTGGAATAGCATCAATAACTTTACCTAATTCTACAACAACATTTGAAGCATCTACAGCAGTACCAACTACAGCGATTTTACCAGCATCAGCAGCTAATAGAGTAGAGAATCCATCAAATGAACCTTCAGCTACAGCTCCTGCCCATATGTTTTGTTCGTTCTTTTGTGCAACTTTTCCAGCAACATAACCGATTAAATACTCTTGGAAAGAGCTTGGTAAGTTGTCAAAAGCAGAGTATCCCATTTGGATAGCATCCCAGTCAGAACGGAAATCTTTCTTACATAATTCTAAGTTAACTTGTAACTCTTTAGGTTGTAAGATTCTTTCAGTTAATGTTAAAGTAGATGTATCAGCGAAATCACAAGAACCGTCTTTTACGATACCGTCTAATTCCAATCTTTTTACAACTTCTTTGAATTTCACATTTGGTCTGATAGTTAAACCTCCATTTGCGATTGTGTTACCTGCTAAAAGTGCAGCAGAAATGTATTTTCCTGCAAATTCTCCAGCATAAGTAGTAGTAATACTTGTAGTAGTAGCCATTTTTATATAGTTTTAATTGAATAACATTCTATTGACTCTTTGTTCTGTAGTCATAGATTTGTTTGGTTTTGATAATAAATTCTTTTTAGTTTCGATTGCCGCTTCTGGAGAATGGATTACTTCTTCCGCTTCTTCAGATAACTCAACTTCTTCCTGCTTAGATAATTCTTGTGGAACTTCTTTAGTTTCTGGAGATGACTTATCTTCAATTAAAGCGTTAATCATAGATAATAATTCTAGTTTAAGTGCTGATAATTCTTCAGATGTAGCGTAACTTGCTACTGGTGCTTCTGCCACCTCGTCAACAATTACTTCTTCTTCAGTTTCTTCAGCAAGTATAACCTCCTTTACTTCTTCTTCGGTAGATAACTCTACCACTTCCTCTGTAATAACATCTTCAACCTTTACTTCTTCTTTAGAAAGATTTAAAAGCTCTTTAACGCTATTAAGGATTTCTGTTGCTTTCATACTTATTGATTTATATTAATATAACTATTCATAAATTTAATGTCTTGTTTTTACTCTTCAGTCTCTTTGTATATCGAGCCTATACCTTGCTTCCAATATTCATCAGACTTACACTTCTTACCATCTTTATCACAATCAATAGAGTAGGTATTCTTACATTTACAATATACTGCTCTAGCCATCGGATAATAATTTTTTAAGTTCACTTAATATATTTTCAGCCTCAACCTCTTCAACATCTTCCGCCCTGTCACTAAACATACCTTCAATACTTAATCCTAAATACTTTCCAGACTTAACATCTTTCCATACCTCATCATTATCTATTTTCATAGTAACTGCCCAAGCACCTTCTACAGCGTTTAATCCGTATAAAGCAGTCTTATCTTTTTCTGGGTCTTCTACTATCCAAGACTCTATTACAGATACACCACTTGTCATTTTCTCATCGTGTTCTAACGTAGCATTGTTTAGTTTAAGGCGTTTTAAATATAGCTCAGAAGCTTTTCTTACCGTTTCTTTAGAGAATATGATATTGTACTCAGTCTTACCGCTACGTCTATAAATAGGCTTATCTGGAACTAAAGCTAAACCAACTATAATTCTTTTTTCGGTATCTACAGTTTTAAATTCTACCTTATGTTTACTTAATGCAACAAAGTTCTCTTCTATTGCAGGAAATTCAACTAAAGAGATAGCCTCTATACCATCTTCTTCTCTAGCATCATCTATAAATAGTTCAAAAGTTTCTAATTCGTTCATATCTATTATTTTATATTATGTTAACTTTATTAATTATAATTGTTTTATTTTAGGTACTTGCAGATGTTGATATAATACCGTCTAATTGCTGTTGATTAGTTACATCTCTTGCTACAACATAAGCTTTCAAGGGTTTGTCAAATTGAGACTGTATAGCACTTAACAGTATGTTATCATTAGACCTTCCGACTATGTTAAACGAAGGCTCTGCTCTTGCACTTCCACCACCACCTCCACCATTATTAGCAGGTGTTGATGGAGCTGTTGTTTGAAACGTGGTTCTCGCAATAGCTGCTACTTTTGCTAGTCCAGCAGCTACCGCTATTCCTGCTGCTATCTTTGCTCTTATAGGAGAGAAGGGGTCAAATTGCATTTGAGATAAATAGGCTTTTTGTGCTGCCATATAAGTATCTGCTATTGTCATAGCTATATTAAATGCCTTAGTAACTTTAAATTGCTTTCTCGCTATAGCTTCTTGCTTAACCCTTAGTTTCTCGTCATTTTGAGCTATTTGATTTTGAATATTTGCTCTTTGGTCTTTAGATAGGTTTTCATTATTTAATCTATTATTTAGCTCTGCATTTATAGCATTAGTTTTATTTTTTTCTATAGTTAGTTCTCTTTCAAACTCTCCATCAATAAAATCTGTAAGACCAGACATTAAGGTTTTGTAGTGCTTAATAAATTCAGCTATTTCATCGTAAGGTGTGGTTATTTTTGGAGTTACAGGTATTATTATCTCTCCTACTATATCCGAATTAGTAACAAGGTCTACAAAACCTACTATTTCCCTATAAAGAGTATCTACATATTCTTTAGCCACAACATCTGCAGGCTTATCTTTACCTTTACCTTTACCTTTAAATAAATCACCTATGTTAGGTATTTTTTCTATTAAGTCATCTATATCTTCCTTAATGTCATCTATTTTACTTTTAGTGAAATTAGCTTGATTAAGAACCCCAGTAACATAACCTTTTTCAGCGGTAAACTTTTTGTCATCAGCGATAGCTTGAGCCTCTTTAATACTGTTAATTCCTTTTATTCTAAGTTTTACTAATGCCTCTTCCTCTTGTGTCTTTAATTTATTTTCTAAAGGGATTAATTTTACAAACTGCTCCTCAATCATTCCTTGAAGTGCTGTTGCTCTGGCTAAATTTTCTAAAGAGGCAACTTTTCTATTAATAGCTAATACGCTCTCATCAGTTATTTTTCCATTTTCGCTTACCTTTATATTTAAGTCTTTGTATTCTAAATTAGCTTTTTTAACTGCTTTAGCCGTTTCCTCCATAGACATAGTTCCAGAGTCATTAGCTTTAACAAGTATTTTAAGTGCGGATGCTGATTTTGCAGCGGATTCAGCAACACTATTTATTGATTTATCAGCCTTTGTAGCAGCTCCGTAAAAATAATCTAATGCAGATACCGCAGCAGTAATAAGGAATACGATACCAAGAGGACCCATAAGTTGTTTTCCCATCAGTTTCAAAGCAGCACCTAAACCACCTGCTTTAGTTGATGCAGAGCCTAATTGAGAAACTAATTGAGTAATGTTATTCGCCATACCACGAATACCGTAAGGTGCATCAGATACAACTCTACTTAATTCCATTGTAGCAGCAGTTGCACTACCAGTAGCATCACTTTGCTTATCAAGTGCTTTGGTTACTGATTTTTGAGCACCTGCTCTTTTATTCTGTATAGAAGACAACTTAGCTTCTTCTACTTGTATTTTTTTAAGTATAACAGCGTACTCATCAGATGTTTTGTCTAATTTTTTTAGAGAATTATTTAAACCCTCTATTGAGGAAATAGCTCCTGCCTCCTGTACGTCTAACTTTATTATTACCGTCTTATCTGCCATTTGTTAGTCTTTTTCTTTTAATAATTGTTTTTACTTCCTTAAACGATGAAGGTAATTCGTGTAATCCTTTTGCTATATTAATATCCATATCATCAATTAGCCACTCCTTGTCTCTTAGTAATTCTAAAGTTTCTCTTATCATTATTTTTAAAATTATACGTTTAATATATTTGAAATTGGAGACACATTTCCTGCTGCATCTGTTGCGTATAAAGCAACTTTATAAGTTTGTTGGGTTAAACCAGTAAACGTATAAGTTGTTACATTACCTACATTGGTATAAAAACTCTGTTGTAAATCTATAATATATCCAGTAACCCCTACATTGTCTGTACTTGCTGTCCAAGTTATACTAAAACCATCACTTGTTAAAGAGCCTGGAACTAAAGACAGGTTAGTAGGTGCTGTAGGTGGAATTAAATCAATAACTGAAGGTGCATAATCTGAAAGTAGTTCAAGCTGCGATTTACCGTTATGCATATTAGTCTCTATTGAGTTAATCTTATAAGATTTACCAGAAACGATAAACCTATCCCTAAGAGTGTATTTTAAAAGAACCCTTAAAGGCAAGAAAGCAGTCATTTTAGTTAATCTATTAGTTTTATTGAATATTCCAGAAATATAATTACTGTGATAGCTATTAAATAATGATTTCCTATTAGGTGTTAATTCCCATTCATCAGACTCTGGACTAAAGTTTATAGATTGTCTATCTAAAAATACTGGTAAACTAAGATTAGAGTTTGCAGGTGTAAAATAATTCTCTATTTTTACGTGACTACTTGGTTCGTTATTTCCATCAACATCGTCAATAAAAGATATATCTGCAGTTTGTCTTGCAATATAAAAAACAAGTGGCTTACCAATATAACTGTCTTGATTGTTGTCTACAGAAAAACCCCATTGAATATTTGTTGTAGGAAAAGAAGGGCTTGCTGTTTGGTTAATATCAATTAATCTTTCAAACTTCATATGCTCAAAAGGTATTTTGTGTTTATAGATACCACCAGTAAATATACTACTGTCCTCTGTGCTATATTCCTCAGTTCCCCATTCCTCATTAAATAACTCATTATGTCTTTTGGTTAAAAAAGAACCTAATCCTTCGTAACCAAACACTATCTCCCTAAAAGGTAGCACAGAATTTACTTGACTCTCTTCTACGTCTATGTATTTTGTAATATTGTAAGATTCTCCATCTGCATAATAAGCATCTAAAGTTTCAACTACTATTTCATTTCCTTCAACGTATGCAACCAAATTAAACATCTTAAATATAGCAGTCAAAAAGTCTAAAACCTTCATTTTAGGAATTTGGCTAGTTACATCAAAGTCAAATGATTGAGATACAGTTATAGAACTTGTGTTGTAGTCTTCATTTACTAGTTCCTGTAGCTGAGTATCATAATAACTATAATTCCAAGAAATATTTTGAAAAAGCATAGAAGAAGTAGTGCTTATCTGTATTGTGTAATTGCTATTTATATTAACTGGAATATTTATGTTAAAAACACTACCAGATATAAGTCCACTTAAGTAAACAGGCAGTCCATCTCTAAAAACTTTAAAAGAATAAGAGACACTTGCGCTTCCGCTACTTACCACTAAATTAGCTTTTAATATATGTTGAGTACTTGCAGTCTGACCAAATCCAATCAATACAAGAGAACCATCTACAATAGAGCTTTCTTCTTTAACCTCGTCTGTAAAATCATTTGCAGTATAATTATATGTTTTTACTTGATTTCCGTCAGTAACAGCTCCTTTAACCCTGTGTAACCACATATAAAGCTCACTAAAATCATTAGCTGTTGCAGTATTAAAAAAGTCATCACTAAATGTTAAATTCTGAGAATACCCATTAGCTATAGTGTATTTCTTTTCTATAGCTTTAATAATAATATTTAACTTTACAGCATACTTTAATTCGTTCCATTTTACACCGTGCATATGAGCAGCAGGAGATTGGTAATATAAATTACCGCTATTTACATCATCGTGAGTGTGACCAGATGTGGTATCGTAATAAAGTCTCTGTGAATGAGTTATTAACGGTACTTGAATAGGGTTTGTATAAACAACACTATCTACAGTCTTATTTACCCCTGTAGTTAAGTGTGTTTTAATATTATCTGAAAGATATGGTAAACTAAAATTATCTAACCAAGACAATGAAGATAGTAAATCATCCCCTAAGAGGTCTTTTAAGGACACCGTATTACCAAAGAATGTAACTCTATAGGTCTGTGCCTTATTGTTCCTTAAATCAACACCTTCGAGCTGTATGTAGCCATATTTAAAAGTTATGCTATTTAAATCTATCTTTGCAGGAACTCTTACCCTAGAATCAAAGCTATTTACAATATCGCTATTATAGTAGTGTTTAAATATTTTATTATTAGATTTACTCGCAGGCAAACTAAAGGTTTGAGAGTATTCAGTAAATATCTTACTAACGTCTCTTACGTCTTTAATAGAATCTGTAATAGTAACGCTTTCAAAGTCAAACATTTCAACTCTTTCGTCATTTATGTATATCTGTACTTGCTGCATTTATCTAATGTTGTTTATAGTATCAAATGATTTATCAAACTCTATTGTGTATTCTACCAACTTGTTATTTAAAGAAGTCTTATAAGTAATGTCACTTGTTTTAACGTTTATTGGTAATACTTGCTCCCCTGTTTCTAATATATTTGTTACCCAAACCTTTTCAGATAACATCATTTGCTTAAACACTTCATTGTACTCTTCACTTAAAAACCCACTACTCAAAGTTACAGATTCATTTCCTATAACATTAAAATTTCTATTAACGTGGTTTGAACTATTGTAAGTACCTAAAGAAGATATTATGTTAGACTTGTAAGACTCTTTCTCAATAGTCATTTGCTCAACTGCCTTCTTAAAGAAGTACATATCCTGTAAAGCACCAAACTTATTTATAAATGTTACTTTCTTTGGTTCGTATTTGCACTCCTCTATTACGTTTACTTTTATAGTTTCTATTTTAGCACCGTAAGATTCTTTTACAGAGGGATGCCAAACATAAACATTTAAAGCGTTAGTTCCAACAGAAGTTATAATCATTCTTGATATGTTTCCATCTACTGCCTTAATTCCATTAACTTTATATTCAGTCCAAACACTTGTTAGTGCTATTATTTTAGTAAAGTAATTTGTATAGTCTCCACCTAATTCTTGAAATCTTATTTCAGCAGTTCCACTACCTTTAAGGTAAACAGATACTTCAACTTCGTTTCCTTCAGTTATACCGACAATACCAGTTGTTGAAACATAACCACTATTACTTGATGGACTTGTTACACTGTATGCTGATGTATCAGATATAGGAGAGGTTATTCCACTTGTTATAACTGTATTAGCTGAGTTAACACCACCTGAAAACCAAGCGTTACTTGTTAAATCCACGTTTGGTATTAACTCATTTCCGTAAGAATTACCATAAACAGTTATTTTATCAACTGCACCAATAGAATAACTATTGAAAAATGATTGTAAGCAATTGTTTAATTCGTAAGAACCACCAGTCTCTATAACTCTTTCTTGGAATGTATCATAGTTCGTATCATCTCCATAAATAGAAACGTACTTTATTTGGTTAGCACTCAAGTATTCTGCATTAAATGATTCTGATGCTATTACTTCTCCATCTTTATAGAAAGAAACTTCTGGACTATTAGCAGTATGAATAGGTATCCTAAAAGTGTTATCTCCTAATACAAATAACTCTCTGTTACTAATGAATACAGAATTATTATTTGGAGATAAGGTTGGTTCTTCAAAATAGGAATATCCCTCAAAGGCTGATTGTGTATTAGTAAACACTTTAAGTACTACATTAGATGAATTGTAAGCAGTTTTAACAGTTTTTACCCATACTGCTTGTCCATTATAATCTCCATCAAAAGTAACACCTAAATAGTCTCTAACAAGTTCTGATATCTCAAAAAGAACATCTACACTTGTTCCTATTACATTCTTTCGTAAACTATACTGTGCAGTTACTGGTGTGTTTTTATCTCCATTCCATATAGATATATCCAATGTAGTGTAAGCAGTATTTGCTAATGATGTACTTGTGTAATATGGACTCCTTAAATTTATTGCCATCTTATATTTCTTTTAATTTTACTATTATATCCAGTTTGTATGCTTCTGCTATCATATCTGTTACGTTATTTACTACATCTTTTTTTACTTCCTCAAGGAATCCACTACCTTTATATCCAAATCTCTTAGATATACCTTTATTACCTATACTTCTACCAATAACAAAAGCTAACTTATTCATATTAGCATCAGTTTTTGCTACAAACCTACCCTTATTGTTTCTCGGTGCAATACCTTTTATTCTAATCCATTCTTTTATGCTATCAACATTAGGAAACTTCTTACGGTTAATACCTCCAGACAATGCTTCTATGTATCTATTCGCAGATACTTCAACAATATTACCCTCTACCTTATAAGATATAGATTTATCTAAGTCTCCAGAAGATTCAAAGTTATCCTTTTTAGCTAATTTTCTTATCTCAGCAACAATATTCTCTCCTACATCCTTTAGAGCCTTATCTAAATTCTCCATTAGCAGATGCTTATGCCATTAGGAATCTCTATTGATATATCAGTACTCCAACCTGCAAGTTCGTTGCTAAAACGCTCTTTAAATGGCTGTGCTGAAGGCTGTGTTGTAACTTGGTAGTTAGCCTCAAACAAGCTTCCTCTCATTAATTTAGAGATTAAAGTGTTTATTACTTCAAATTGGGTGTTTAATATGTCGTGTAGATTATCATTACCGTAAAACAGTTCAAAATTAGCCTTGTCTTTATTGTAGTCAACTATATCAGCACATAACAGTTTTATATTAAAAACTACCGTTCTTTCGTTATAATTCACACTATCTATTAATAAGTGCGATAAAGGAAACATAGTTGTCTTATCTAGGTCTACATCTGCTATATCTCCGTATGTTACGGTATTTACAGAAGGGTTTAGTAATAATTCCTCTTTTAGTTTGTCTAATATGTCGTAAACGTGTATCATTTATTTTGTGCTTTAAGCATTCTTTCTTCTAACTCTGATTTTTCTTTAACAAATTCCAAATACATTAAACATTGGTGTACTGGAAGTTTTGTAACTTCTCCAATTCTTCTGACATCTTCTCTAGCGAGTGTAAATATTGCTTGATAGTTTCCCCACTTTTTACCGAATGCTTGTCCTTGCGACCTTCCTGCTTCTGCTGAAGTTCTTTGAGTGTATAAGCCATCGTAAAGTTCGATAATTTTGTCGCTAAACGATAAAAAAAAACCCTTGCGCCTAATGCAACATCTATTGGAGTGTCCTTCATAACCTCTGCGAGATAGTCTGTACCTTTATAATCGTGTATAAGGTAACTGCCTTTACTCTTGAGCTTGACTGGTCTATACATCACAGCCATTGCCCTGTGGAAGTCTTTATTTACAAAGAGATACTTCTCTAAATCCACAAATTCACCATAACTCATTTTATCAAAGTTAGGTATTAATCCAAACTCTACAGTAACTCCATCTGTACCTGTCATTTCAAATGTCTTTACAAGCTCTGGCTTACTATTTAAAACGCTGTATAAGTGTTGTAGAGTATTGTCAAATACATTTAACCCTATCTTATCTATGTCTTTTAGCTTTATTCCGCAAAATATTTCAAGTAACTTCTTGTCTAAGAAATCAGTAAGTTCAGCATCTTTGTTCTTATCAAGTATATCAACATATTGTTGCCATTGGCTTAATTTAACATCTCTTAAAGTTTCTGGTATATCGAAGTCAAAATTGTTATCCATAAATAAATTATATTATAATAAGGTAACTTTTTTTAATATTTTTGTGTTAATTATTTGCGAGTTAAATATATTTGATATACTTTTGACAAAAATAAGATAGTTATGACAGCAAAAGAAAAAGCAAAGGAGTTAGTGCAATTGTTTTACAATAACCAATGCTCGCATAGTATTACTGAATTAGCATATAAGTCAGCCAAACAATCTGCATTAATTTGTGTAGATGAGATATTAGAATCACACTACAAAGTGTTAGCTGGAGTGACGCCAAAAACATATGATTATTGGCAAGAAGTTAAACAAGAAATAAATAAATTATGAATATTATAAACGATAAAAACAGTATTAGGTTCGGTAGCTTTAAATGCTTAGATACTAATAAGGTTTATACGGTAATATCTACTCGTTCAACTTTAGGGTTAAATGAACCGCATTATAAAGATAGTGCTTTAAAGTCTGAGGATATTGTTAAGAGAGAAGATGGTATGAGAAGAACATTAATGAGGAGTGATTTAAAGAGTAGATTTACAAACATAGAAGAATATAAACAAAAACCAAGATAATTATGAATGAACAAGAAAAGATTACATCAGAGCAAGTTACTTACTTGAAGTCAATAATACTAGCTCAATTATTATTAGAGGCTAACGAGTCTTTAGTTAATACAAATGTCTATAAGCAGAGCTTAAAGCAACAGATAAACAGGATGAATGGTATATTAGAACCTATCGTTAGACAAGAGTTTGATGGTGTTTATAATTCAGAGCCAGAAATGACTACAAATATATTAAACAAGATAGATTCTATTGTAGGCAAGATAGCTTCTTACCAAATAGAAGAGTTAGTAATATTAGAAGCAGTTGTAGATAAGTATGAGAATAATAAAGAATGGTTCTTAGAGCATACAGCTTCTGACTTTTTAAAGATAGATTAATAACAATAACCCTTAACTTAAAGAGAAGGCACAACTATAAAGAGTTTTAATGATTGGGGAATCTTCTTTAGTGTTACTGAATTTAAGTTAAGGATTAAATTAAAATAAATTATGAACAGTTACGAGAAATTATTAGAAGTTACAAAAGATTTTAATAGAGAGTTAGCAGAATCAGAAAGAGAAGAAAGAATTAGAATTGTATCACAAGGTTGTAATAGTGGCTTAGATTATGAGTTAGAGAAATTTAACACCACAATGGATACAAAGGATTTAGAGATGCTAACAGAGACTTTTACTAATCCTGTAGATACAGCTAAAGATAGAAAGCAAACACCTATATTCTCTGGAGTATTAAAGTACTTTCCAGATGCTATAGCAGAAGTAGCTAAATGTAGCTTTAGAGGTCAGCAACAACATAATCCAGATAAACCATTAGCTTGGGATAGAAGTAAGTCTGGAGATGAGTATGATGCTCTTACAAGGCACTTAATAGACTCAAGTAAAGAAGAGTATGATACAGATGGAACACTTCACTTAGCAAAGGTTGCTTGGAGGGCATTAGCAGGGCTACAGAAACATTTAGAAAATAACAAATAATTATGGAAGAACATTTTACAGATTACTTGTTGCAACGTATATCGGAATTAGAGAAATTTAATACAGACTTAACTAATCGCAATTTAGTACACAAAGAACAGATAGAGATATTAAAAGGAGAGATAAGGTATCTTAATAATAATAAAGCATACTAAAGAAATATAAACTAAAGTAGGTGTAGCTGACTTTAATATTAACTGTCGCTAGTTATCATATAAGTATAGCTACATCACTTTTATAATAAACATTATGAAAAAGGTAAAATCAAGAGTACTAAACTTTATAATAATAACTGCATTTGTAATAGCTTCAGTAATTACAACATCAGTAATTATAATTAAATCAATAATAGAGTTTATAGCTAAGTAAGTATGACTAACTGGAGTACAGAAGACTTATTGCATCTAAAAGAAATAACTAACCATAAGGTAGTTTATGATGGATATGAGTTTATATGGATGCATAGGCTATATGGAGAATGGAGTAGACATTATGTATCTAACTTTGAAGACTATAATAAGCCTATGAGTTGGATACATCATAATGTTTATAATTGGGGTAAAGAGTATAGAGCTAGACAAGCAAAGTACTTAGCAGATATGCGTAAGAGCTTAGATATAGATATTAAGATAAGAGAGATAAGTAGAGAAGCTAATGTAAAGACTAAACAAAAGGTATTAGAAGTAATAAGCCTAAAGCCAAATATAAGTAATAAAGAGATATCAGATATACTAGATGTAACTGTACGCTCAGTAGAAAGACATAGAAAATGAAAAAATGTACAAAGTGTAAAATAGAAAAGGAATTAACTGATTTTGGTAAACATAAAGAAAATAAAGATGGATTAACAGGTGATTGTAAATCTTGTAAAAAAGAATACGATAAAGAACGCTATCAAGCTAATAAAGAACGTTTCAAAGAATATCGTAAAGAATACTATCAAGCCAATAAAGAACATAGAATAGAACAAGTAAAAGAATACCGTAAGGCTAACAAAGAAAAAATAAAAGAATACTATCAAGATAATAAAGAAAAAATAAAAGAATACAATAAAAAATACAATCAATCTAACAAAGAGCGAATAAACGAACATACAAAAGAAAGAAGATTAAAAGACCCATTATTTAAAATGACAAATAATTTAAGATGCAGAACTTCTAATGCTTTTAAAAGAAAAGGTTATAATAAAAACACACAAACACAAGAGATGTTAGGAGTTGATTGGGAAGTTTGTAAAGCACATATTGAAAAACAATTTACAAAGGGTATGACTTTAGATAATCAAGGAAAATGGCACATAGACCATATAATACCTTTATCATCCGCTAATACAGAAGAAGAGTTAATAGCATTATGTAACTACTTAAATCTGCAACCATTATGGGCGGATGATAACCTATCTAAGAGTGCTAAATATAATGAAATAGATAAGGTTAATATGATTAAAAAGATAAAAGATTCATTAATACAAAAAGTGTCGCAGGTTATTGAAAAGTAGCGACAACAATTATTTACCAGCTATTAGTTATCAGTTAGTTACAAAATACAAAAACACTCCTATAAGACTATATTTAGTATTGGACTTATTTTTATATTTTCAAATTTGGTTTACCTGTTTTATTCGAAAAGATATTTCACTTTTGTTTGAATTCATTAAATTGAGGTACTTACTATTATCACTTCTTGTTTTACGTTGAATTCATTAAATTGGACTACTTACTATAACCAAACCTTATATTACGTCAATACACCATAGATAAACCTTATACCTTGCTGGTGCTATCTATTAGCTTGTTTAAGACATTCTAATTATATGTAGTATGTTGGGGTTATTGGTGTTAGATGTGATGTTATTTATGCGGTTTAATTTACTTACATACATATACTAGCAAAATCAATCACTTATAAGAATATTCGTTACTTATTAGACATAAAAAAAGCCCCAATTAAGGAGCTTATAAGTTTGGTTAGTATGTTAGTATTAAATTATTTTAATAGTTACTTAAATATGCTTAAAAAGTCCTCGTATGTATACCACTTACCACTATCTTTATATTCTAATAATGTAACATTATAACCTATTCGAATAGATACATTTTTATAGTTGTTTCGTGTTGCATATTGTTTAGCACCTAATAAAGTTTTACTAGTATCTGTATGTATATTATTATTATTTGTACTTCCATATACTTTTATCATAATTATCTTATTTTAATAGTTTGGTTATTTGTTTTTTTAAGTCGTTTAAATTGGTATTATACATAGTATCATATAAGTGTGCACCTGCATAATACCAGCCGTTGTTTCTTTGCGTTATTGTGAAACCTTTATATAAAGTAGTCCACCTTCTGTCTCTTAGCATAGTTATCTTATTAAATTATTTAAATATTCTTTAAAATTGTTTATAGTCAAATCCATTGCGGAAGCCTCAGTACTTATAAGTTTATTATTTTTATATATTTGACAACGTTGTACCCAAGTATTAAAACACTTCATTTCGTAATTAATACCACCACACGATACACTTACTTTATACCACTTATTTTTATTGTTTAATCTATGATTATTAATTAGTTTTATAAGCGTTGGTTTATCTTTGTTAAATTCGGTTAAATTATCCATATTATATTTTTATAAATTCGTGTTCACTTTGTACGGTACTTACTACTCTAAATTCTTGAAACTCTTTCTTTCTCTTAAAATCATTCGTTAAAATATAATTAACGACTATATCATCCGTACCCAAATCATAGAAAAAAAAGTCCTTTTTACTTTTTAATACCTTGCTTAAAATTGTAGTTTTTATTTGTATCATATTATTTTAAATTAGTTATTTTATTAAATTCATCCGCCCAATTATCGCATAAAAATATATAATTTTTAGACTCAGAAGCGGTGCAAATTATATTAAAACCATTATTTGTTAAAATATTATATGCTTGCTTCTGAATATCCCCAGTTTTATAACAATAACTAAATATTTTACTTTCTATTTTATCGCTATTATATCTTATTGGTTCATATATTTTTAAGCGTGAACCTCTGTAATTTGTAGGACTTAAAAAAGAAACTTTTATTTGTCTATAATTATTTATTTTATTACTCATCATAATGTTAATTGTTTAATTGATTATTAATTTGTTTTTCTAGTAAGATAATTTTATTTAATAAATAAAGGTTATCAGTTGCAGTTGCAAAATCTCTTATTTGTTTTATAGTTTCTAACATAGTTATTTAATTGAGTGTATTGATTTTGCTATTAATTGTAATTCGTTTAATACTTTTTTAAGTAGTTTCATTTTGTTGGTTTTAAGTGAGTAATTAATTTCGTTATACAAATATAATACTTTTTTTTAATTAATCAATACTTTTTATTAAAAACTTGCATTTTTTCATTTTTTAGATATTATAATGCATTGTAAATTTACAGTATTAAAACAAAGTTCTTTATTTAGTGTTAATAGAATGAACGTGCACGAATAACCTAATTAATTTAATACGCAAACAAATAGTGTTAAAGTTTTATTATTTATTTTCATTATTAATAAGGCAAAAAACCAAATTTTACCCCCATAACAAAGACGGAGGATTTCGACTCCATAACAAAGACGGAATAAATTGCAACACCTCCATAACAAAGACGGAATTAAATTAAATAGAGATAAAAATGGAAGAAATATTCAAAGATTACCCATTAAATAATAAATACAAAGTATCAAACTTAGGGAAAGTAATAGGACCAAGAGGTTACGCCTTGAAGCCATACGTTTGCCCAAAGGGTTATGCTTCGTTAAAAGTTGGAAAAAATAAAGTAAAGATTCATCAAATGGTTGCCGAAACATTCCTTAATCATAAGAGGTGTGGTCATAAGGTTATAGTTGACCATATAGATAACACTCCATCTAATAATAGAGCAGACAACCTGCAATTAATAACACATAGAGAAAATTTACTGAAAGATAAAGAAAATAAAACAAGTAAGTATAGAGGTGTTTCAGTAGATTACAGTACAGGTATGTTTCGGTCACAGGTTATGCTAAACAGAAAAGTATATTATTTGGGATTGTATAAAACCGAAGATGCTGCACATATTGCATACATTGACGCTTTTTATGAATACGAACTAACGAAATAGTATTCGGTATTAAACATTTTATTTTTTTATCTTATCACATAAACTCCAGAGTTAACTCCTTGAACTAAATACATCATTCCATACCTAATAGCATCTATAAAGTGATTAAACTTATCAATAGGTGCTTCTCCTTTATCTTTCCATACATAGTTGTTAAGCTCTCTTATGATACCGTGAGAACCTCTATCTACTATTATCTCATAATCCTGCATCAATGCAATACCAGACAATATACTACCTTTCTTCTTAATAGTTGGCTTTATGTTAAGTCCCAATGTCTTTAATTCAGATATAAGTCTGGGTTCTGAGTTATCACAGATTATCAAATCCATACCACACTCATTTCTATTCCTTGTAGCAACCTCAGATGTGTTTAAATGGGCTTTTCCGTATATTTCCTTAACCCAAACCTTTCTGGAGTGCTTATCTATCGAAATCTTCACAAGTGTCGTTAAATCGGCTGAAAATCCAAAATCCTGCCCATAACAAGTTAATTCTGTTGGTATAAAATCTCCAACTCTCCATTTTCTTATAATAGTACCTTCAGCTTTCTCTAACCAACCTCCTAATATTTGATGTTGGTATTTATCTGGTCTCTTACGCTTCATTTCAAATATTCTACCTAAAAATGAATCTGATAGGTTATCTTTGTTGTCCTTGTAAGTTGTATGGACATAAGTTACATCTCCTTTACTTAGGTTTGATGCAGGTAATATATTTTCATTCTGAAAGAACCTTTGGTATATCCAATGTTCCTTAGTTGTAGGGTTAAGAATAAGTATAACTCTGTTTTGTTTGATTTGTGAACGTATAGAGAAGTCAATCTTGTCAAACACACTTTCATCTACAAGCTCTTCAGCTTCATCAACTACAAATGTAGTAATACCATTAAGAGATTTAAGTGCAGCAGTTTGGTTTCCAGATGAGGTTCTAATACCTTTAAAGATAATAGAGCTACCTGTTTTTAAGTTCATTATCTCATCCTTAGTTATCCTAAAGTCTTCGTGAACACCCATTAAGTTAATCTTCTCAATAAATTCTGGTATAATAGAAGTATTAGCTGAAATCATAGTATAACGAGAGAATAATACCTTATGCCCTGCTTCGTATGTTAGGTTCAACAAGAATACGTTAATCCCAAAAGACTTACCACTACCCCTACCACCAGTAACAACAAAATACCTACTATCATTCTTGAAAATAGGTATGTATTTGTTATGTATATTTATGTTATTCATCCTCTTTAGGTGTTACATCTATAATCTTATCTTTAAGTTTCTTACCCTCTAAGCTATCTCCAAAGAAGTTGATAATAGGTGCTTGTACCTTAACTGAGGTATCTTTATCATCCTCTCCATAAGCGAAGTCCATTAGTAACTTCATATGGTTGTAGCTACCTTCTTCTGCCTTCTTAGCTAAACTCTCAAAAGCATTAACTTCACTACCAAACACATTCTTAATAGCTTTCTTAGCGTACTGCTTCTTTCTACTTCTTTTAGCTTGGTTCATTGCAGGTTTGTTAGACCTCTCTTTTTCTGGAACAGGCAGAACAGGAATAGATTTCTTTCTACTATTCCCTTTCCTTCCGTCTGTTGGTTTAATCTCTTTAGAATTACTCATAATAAGTTAACTAAGGTGTCTTGTTTTTGTTTTTATATCATTGATTCCTTGTAACATTGCGTACTACAGTAGCCAAACTCTTCGCCTATAGGTGCTTGGCACTCTTGACACTCTCCTTGATACTCACTATCTTTTAAATGTTCGTGTAATTCATTATCAAATGCTTCCATAATTATTGTTTTAGTTATTAATAAGCACGTCCAGATAAACCTTCAGTACTTTCTATTATTTCGTATTCATTCTTAGACTTCCAATCCCAAGACTTAACTCTAAGGTTTACCATATCATAAATATCAACTCTCTTATCTTCTGGTAAGCCTTCTATTAATTTATCTAATAAATCCTTCTGAGTTATATCTCTTGTCCTGTAGTTCTGTAACTCTATATAATCTTCTTTACTTAATCTTGTAGAGGTGTTCTTTAACACTTCAGCTTCTATCTTTATATCTTTTTTCTCTAAATAATCATCTTTCTTATCATCAAAGTAAGAGTCATAAAACATCCTAAACTCTTTGTAATTAAGATAATAAATATCAACCTTTGATACTGAGTGATAGATAGAGCTTCTGTCTCTCTTTACACCTTTATCAGCATAAAACTCTTTAACCATTCTATCATTCATATCATTACACCTCTTCAGCACGTTGTAAAACAATGCTCTTAAATAAGCATCTCTAGGGTTTCTTAAAGTGCTTTGGTAATCCATACCAGTTAAATCAACATATTCCTTTAGTAATCTATCTGCTCCTATTTTATTATATGCCCTCTTTATCATAATCTATTTTTTTATTTGTTTCGTAATTGTTTGTACTGTACCAGTCTAATGCTTTTTGAATACCAGCACAAGGTAAGTAATCTTCTAAGTCTTTGTAATGGTTTAAAACGTCCTCAAGAACATATATAGGTATTCCTTCTTCTAGTTCAAGAATTGAATACTCGAAATAATCATCAACTATTAACTGTTCCTCATCTGATAATTTTGTCATAACAATCTGTTTTTAGTTTTAATAGTGATTTTGATTGCTCAAACATAGCTCTTGCTTCGTCTCCGTAAACTTGCTTATATAATCTATATGTTTGGCTAATTAAAGAGAACTCGCTCTTAGAGTCTTTAAACAACTTTAAAGCATAAGCCTTACCATAACCCTTACAGACCTTTATATTGTCTGCAGTATCCCCTACAATCATTTGTGAGTAGAAGTTGTTAAGTGCTTCCTCTTGACTAATCTTTATAAGCTCTCTCTTCTTGTAGTTGTAGTCATAAAACCAGCAGGGAAATTGCTTGTAGTCCTTGTCAATAGACATAATGATAACACTATCTACACCATTGTTTAAAACCTCTTCTGCCCATAATGTAGCTACAACATCATCAGTCTCTACACCATCTCCCCATACAGAGTCATAACTAAACTTAACTAAGTTATGTAAAGCTCCTAATATATCTGGTCTCTTTGATGTTCTATTAGCTTTGTAGGTAGGCGTTATTTGGTTTCTAAAGTTATTCTTAGAGCCATTACAGAACACCATTTCATCTATTGTTACTTGTTCTCTAAGAAAGTCTAAGTATCCTTGTAATGTAGTATTAAACTTCTTAAAAGCTACATCAACATCGGTTTCAAATAAATCTTCTGTATCTAATCTATCTTCCTTGCGTTTAAAGCAAGAAGCATATATTAAACTATCAGCATCGAATATAAGTTTCATAAGCTTAAAGTTCTGCATCAATATTAAAATAAATACCTCTTTCTCTTTCTGCTACATATTCAACAGCAGATAATCCATATTCTCTTGCTTTTCTATTTATTAAGTTTCTGTCAACAAAAACAGTTGACTTCCATCCAGTTATAGGGTTTATATTGCTTTTCCAAAACGTTACTAGTTGTTTGTTTTTTAGTTTCATAATCTTGTTATCTGTTTAAGTTTCAACAAAACTATGGAATTATATTTAGACTACCAAATATTTTTTAAGGTTTTTCATAACCCTTGATATACAAGGTGAGCAAGTTGTAGTTAATTTCTCATTCTGGTTAAAGGCAAAGTTATAAATACCTATCAACCTAACCTTTTGTGAGTGAGTTACTTTGCTAGGGTTTCCCTTGAAGAAATTAGTTAAATAAGCAAAGTCTTCTTCATTTACACACTCAAGTTTTCTGTAATTAAATAATTTATTTAATTTTTCTTTTCTTTCATCACAACCACAATCTTCTCCAACAATAGCTTTTACAGCTTTATCTAATCCAATAGCTCCTGTAACCTTTGCAATAGTATCTCCCAAACCTTCAGGCTTGTTAGAAACACTTTCTTTAAGCTCATTATAAGAAGCTTTAAGAGCTTTCCATTCTTTATACTCTCTATAGTCTTTACTTCTTTTATCTATCGTGTTGTAGTGTCCTCTTTCTTCTAAGTCTAGGTAATAATTATCTCTTTTCATATCTATTGTATTTTATTAAAATCTTGGTTAAAGTAATCCATCAAATCCTCTGATAGACTTTCTCTTAATATTCTTTTGTAATTAAGTACTGATGTATGGATTGATGTTAAACCTATCTTAGAGCCTTTTGATATAGCTCTTAATGAAAGACCTTGTATAAAGTATAATTCAAATAACCTTTTATCGTAAACTGTCCAGCTTGATGTTATGTTGTCTATTTGTGATTTAATAATCTCAAAAGCATTATCTTCTGAATTGTCATACTCGGAACTTTCTAAATCATCACTATCTCTTAATTCATAAAAAGTAATCTTTCTCTTCTTTTTAATACTAGAGAAATACATATTTCTTAATGTAACCCATACGTAATGTCTATTTATATCATTACCATACATTATTCTATCAGGGTCTTTTACTAAAGTATGTAGCCTAATATACATATCTTGAACAAGGTCTTGAGCATCCTCTACTTTACATCCTAAATTAACTAACATTTTAATCCATAATACGTGATGTACTGCTAATTTTTCTAACATTAAATTTCTTTTATTATTACTTCTACTCTTGGGTTAACTCTATCTAATTCAGTTGGTAATATAGTCTCTGTCTTAACGTACATATCATTATCATCTTCCCAACAACCATATTCTGTAATTGCATCAAGAAGAAACTTACTTACTATACTAATAACATTCATCTTGTCTAAACGCCTATTAGAGGCTTTATAGACCTTATAAGTTATCTCTACAGGTGTTTGTATCTCTAAATCTATTAACTGCTCACCAATAAGCTTTGTGTAAGCCTTCTTAGCATCATTACTTGTTCTGTGGTGGAGGTTTCTATATGTATTCATATTTAAAGAAACTCTTTTAGCAGCTCTAGTCTTTCTAGGCAACATTACAAACAGAGGTGATATAATAGTATGTGTCATTAAAATAATTCCTTTATTGGTAATAATATTCCTTTTGAGGTATTTAAGTCTCCTCCCTTTTTATCTCTATTTGTATTAAAATACTTTCTACACCTATCTTTTAAATCTTTAGTCTTTATTAAATGTAAAGTGTCTCCAAAGGCAAAGCAATAGTATTCAGCTTGTGAGGTAGATATTCCAGATTTCTTACCTCTACTCCAATACTCTACATAAACGTTTCCAGTATCAAGAGCTTTTAAGTCGTGTTTAACTTCTATAGTAGAAGAGCTAAGTATATTACCTAGCTCCTCCTCTTTTACCTGTCCAACCTTTAAATCGTATTTAAAATCGTTATTGTAGTTCATTACAAGTTCATAGGTTCGTTAATAGCATACTGACCACCAAATATTACAGCAACTCCAATAGCACTTTTTTTGAAATGCTTTCCGTATGCCATCGCATAACTGCTTTGGTCTATACCACATCCTACTGCACAGCCAAATACTTTATAGTTAGCACCTACAATAAACTCAGTAAACATCTCTGTGTGTCTATGACCTTGAACAGTACTCATCATATCATCCTTAGCTTTCTTTGTAGCTCTACCAGATTCTCCGTGAATATACTGAACGCCATCATAAACAAATCTTGTATCATAATTCCAATTAGGAGTTTCTAACACTTCTGCCATTCCTTTAATCCATCTCTTAGGAACTCCAGAACTAAACGTCTTTCTGGTCACAATACGGTCGTGATTTCCGATGCATACATCTGCTACAGGAAAGGCTTTATACCATCTATTTAACTTGCTTATAGCTAGGTCTAATTCATCTCCTCCTCCCATTCCATCTGGGTCTGGCTCGTGAAATGAAGAATAGTGATTATCCAAAACATCTCCTATAAATATAACCTTATTGCAGTTGTGTTTTGCGTAAATATCTTTAGCGTGCTGAAGGTAACCATCTAAACAAAATGGTTCGTGTAAATCTCCTATTACTAATATTCTTTGTTCTTGCTTGGTAATTGATTGATAAGCTTTAAGGATGTTTCCTTTAAGCCTTGGTCTGAAGTCTTTTATTTGTTTCATACTATAAATATAACTACACCTCATAAATTAATATAGGTGTAGTTTATAAGTTTAGTAAAGAATTGTTAACAAGTTAGTTAGAAATTAACTAAGTCATCTGTATTTATTACTTTAGGCAAACCTTCTTCATCTAGCTTAAAGTCAAATTGCTCGAAAGGTGTGTTTCTACTTCTTTTACAAGATACTGTTATTGCTCCTAATTTATTCTCGTCTCTACTTAATTGTATCTGAGTCTCCGTTTTTTTCTCGAGGAAACTACCCAAATGTCCTGTCGGTTTATCTGAACCATTATTACTATGGATTACAGTTACGATATGACAATTATAGATTGTTGTCCAAGCCATTATCTTTTGAACTATAGCTGAAGATTCTTCTAAATTATTTACATCAGAAACTAAATCAGCTACACCATCAATTACAACTAATCCAATCTCTTTACCCTCTTCTCTCATACATTCTAAGTAGTACTCTATAAAATCTATTCGACTTCTATAGCTAATCTTTCTTAAAGCAAACGTATGGTAGAAGTCTAATGATAACCCTTTATTCATCCATTGGATACGTTTAAACACTCTCTGTGCGTGCCATTCTCCCTGCTCTGTATCAAAGTGTACAAAGTGTTTATTATCTCTAAAAGAGTCCATTCCTCTTGTAAATTTACCTTTAGGATTACAGAAAGCAGAACCTAATAAACTAACAAAGAAAGTCTTCATTGATTTTGGTGGAGCTTGTACAAAGCTAAAGTTACCATAAGTACCTATGGCATTAGGAAAACTCTTTACTCCATCTTTAGTTGACACTTCTTTTGTTTTAAAGCTAATTGCAACTGGTGGGTGTTCTATCTTTTTATTTATATCAATAGCGCATTCTTCTTCTATTGATTGCATAAACATTAAGTGGTCATTCTGGTCTTGTAGTTCTTGTTCTGTCATTTGTTTTGTTTTTATTTTAATTGATTTACATAACGTAATATAAAATCGTAATCATTATCGTTAAATTCTTTTTCTAAATCATCTATTTCAATACAAAACCTATGGACTTCATCTGTTTCGTAAATCTTAATTTTATAATCATAATAATAGGTAGGAACGTAATCAAATGTTTCTTGTATCCTTAATTTTTTACTAATTAACCGAACATAGTCTTTAATGCTTTCTCTTAGTATCATATTATTTTGTTTTTATTACTTGTTTTTGGTGGTAAAAAAAGGGAAGCTCATTACACTTCCCTATATGAAAAAAAATAATCTAATCTAACTACTTAGAATGGCAAATCATCTGTAGCAAGTTCTTCTACTGGTACTCCAATATCAGTTGCAGGCTTGTTAGCATCCGATTTAAAGACTTTCCAAGCAGAAAGGTTCACATAATACTTATTATTGTATTCGTTACCTCTAACGTTAAAATCTACATCTACACAAGCACCTACCTTATTGTACTTAATAAAGTCATCTACCTTGTCTTGTGAGATTTCAAACTTTACGTCTTGTGGGTACTTCTCGTCATTTGTAGTTATTACAAATTCTACTTTTCTAAAACCAGAGTCAAAAGTTTGTACATCTCCGATTAATTTAATTGTTCCTGTTAATTGTAAGCTCATAATTTATTGTATTTAGTTATTAATTATTATTAAAATTTTAATGATTTCTCTACATTTACTGAAAGTTCATACTTTAGTTTAACTTTAGATAGCTCTCCTCCCTTAGCTACAAACTCAGCTACTTTATTGTATTCTGGACTACCTATCTTTAATATTGGCTTAGGAGCTAATTGAGCTACCTTACCGTGTGTATTGGTAGCATCACTATCTTTATTATCATCTATTAATAATAAGTTACCTAAAGCATATTTCTTAGCGTAACTACTTGCAGCACCTGTTCTTTGTGGCATTTGCATACCTTTAGCACTAAAGTCTATAATAGCTTGTGCAGTAGATGATATTGAACTTTCTCTGTCTGTAGATTCTGTATCAATTACTTTAGCTTCTGAGTCTACGTAAACGTGTCCTGCTAACTCTTTTAATACATCTGTAATCTTAAAGACTACTTTGTACTTATCTTCAAAGGGTTTAACTGCTTCTAAGATGTCTTCTGCTGAACGATACTTGTACTTACCGAAAGCATTGGTTTGGTTCTTTGTAACCTTTAATTCTACTTGAATCTTCTGTAACTTTTCTAAAATTGTCATAATTTAATCTGTTTTTAATAATTCTGTTTTTACTATTCCTTTGTACTCTTCTGGGCAATCGTTGTCAACTAACTCAAAAATATAAGTCTCTAAAGTTGATATTTGTCTATCTTGTTCAAATATTTTTTTCTGTAAAGCTTCTATTTGATAGTTCTTAAAGTCTACTAAATCTTTCATAATGTTTGTTTGTTTTGACAAATATATAACAAATTATTGGATAACCGCATTAAATGTTAATATATTTTTTGATTTACTTGTTTCTTTTACTTGGTAATTGACTATTACGTTAGTAATATTAGAATCTTCCTGTAAAGATAATTCTATTTGTTCTCTTACCTCCTCCCAACTTGCTTTGTTTATATTCATAATTAAAATGCTTTTAATTGACTACGGTCTAATTTATTGTAAAATTGTATGTTACTTTTAATATCTACAATCTTATCGTTTAATTCTTTTCTTTCTATCATTAAGTCATATAAAGTTGTTTTTAATCTATTTATATTACTTTCAATTTCTTTTTGTGTATATTCCATAATTATTGTTTTTCTTCTAATAAGCTACAGTTAATGCATTGTTTATCACATCTACAGAACTCGTCTTGGTTTAAATATTCGTTTTCGCAATGATGTTTGTTGTTTTTCATAATGTTTGTTTTTAATTATACAGCAAACCTATAAATATTTTTTATATTATAATGTTAAAGAAATGTTAAAATAATTATAAAGGCAAAAAAAGAGGAAAGCTTTTTAAACCTTCCTCCTAAAAACAATCAAAACAAAATAATCAAAAACAAATGAATAATGGCTCTTTAAGGTAATTGTCAGTATCAAAATATATAAATTCATTTGACACTTGTATTCTTTCTACTCCATATTGAATAAGACCCTTAATTATCTTAAACCTTTTTATCTTATTAATGCACCTAACTTTTATAGCTTTACCAACTCTATGGCTACTGTTTTCAGGTATAGCTATCTTATCACCATAAACCTTACTTACATATCCTTCCATTACAAAGGCATTTATTCTTTCTTTCCTTAATACTTCATCTAAAATAAATACTGGTTCACTCTCCATAAAATACTTACCACTACCTAATTTATCTGGACTATCAAACATACTCCATTTAAGTATAGATAATCCTTCATTATCCATATTCTCTGTATAAGCATCAGTATAATCTACTGT
>Ga0209534_10000897_pt1 | contig 32373 bp, 31 predicted proteins | sample COG_07_FD_184751 | JGI IMG/M metagenome (GOLD analysis project Ga0209534, IMG submission 184751) | Pelagic Microbial community sample from North Sea - COGITO 998_met_07 (SPAdes) (version 2) | ecosystem: Environmental > Aquatic > Marine > Neritic zone/Coastal water | place: Helgoland, sampling...
CTAATTACGATCCAACAACACTCCCAGACGCGACACACTTTCGGTTTGGGATTGTTGTTTCTGAGTGGAATCCTACCATTACAGAAGGCTTGTTTAAAGGAGCTGTAGATACCTTATTAGATTGTGGTGTAGAAGAAATAAACATCAAAACCATTCATGTTCCTGGAAGCTTTGAACTTATTTATGGAGCAAAAAAAATGCAACAACAACCTTTAGATGTAGTTATCGCTATTGGAAGTGTCATTAAAGGAGAAACTCAACACTTTGATTTTGTATGTGATGGTGTCACTCAAGGCATTAAAGATTTAAATGTTCTTCACGATATTCCTGTTATTTTTTGTGTACTAACAGATAATAACCTTCAACAATCTATAGACAGATCTGGTGGAGCTCATGGAAACAAAGGAGTGGAGGCTGCGATCACTGCAATTAAGATGGCGCATTTGAGTCAAAACTTATAAAATAAATCAATAACTGTTGATAATTTTCCGCACTATTTTTTTTTGATTCTATAGATTTAATTATTTTTGATTGGTATCATAATACAAAACATTTGATTTCTAGAAATACCAGAAAATTTAAATTACGAAAGTCAGTGACGGCTTCTTCTGGAGAGAATTCTACTTTTAATAAGGAGCGTTTTCGCTTGAAGTCTACTAGAAAACCCTCTAGTTTTTCATTAACTTGGCTTTTAATTGCATGCGTCCTTTTGTTGATTGGGATCTACATTTTAGACACTTTATAATTTTGCGCTATGGGTATATTTAAAACAAAAAAAAATAAAAGATATAGTTATACACCTCGTTTTTACAAAGGTGAGAAAAGCCCATTTGAAATAAAACATAAATTTGACGATCAACGTGTGACCATTCAAAAAACAAATCTGAAAGGTAAATTTACAAATGCAATTGAAGATTTAAAAACAAATCCCAACAACTTAGCAAATAAAAGAGTTTCCATTATAATTATAATTTTAATATTTGTATTCCTTTGGATTATAGATTTTGATTTAAGTATATTTTTCTAATTCATGGCCGATATAATTCAATTATTACCAGACCACGTTGCAAATCAAATTGCTGCAGGAGAAGTTGTGCAACGCCCAGCTTCTGTAGTAAAAGAGCTTCTTGAGAATGCCATAGATGCAGGAGCAACGACGGTTAAGTTGCTCGTAAAAAACGCTGGTAAAACATTGATTCAAGTTATTGACGATGGTAAAGGAATGAGTGTGACCGATGCTCGATTGAGTTTTGAGCGGCATGCTACTTCCAAAATTAAAGTCGCAGACGATTTATTTAACCTCCATACAAAAGGGTTTAGGGGTGAAGCCTTGGCAAGTATTGCTGCGATTGCACATGTTGAGATGAAAACGAAACAAGCTTCTGACGAGTTGGGAACGCTTTTATCCGTAGAGGGCAGTGTTTTTACTTCTCAAGAAGTGATTGCAACTCCTAATGGGTGTTCGATAGCAGTTAAGAATTTATTTTTTAATATTCCAGCAAGACGTAATTTTTTAAAATCGGATACTGTAGAATTACGCCATATCATTGATGAATTTCATAGAGTGGTATTGGCGCATCCTTCGATCAGTTTTTCGATGTATCACAACGGAAGTGATCTTTTTAACTTGTTAAAAGGAAACTTTAGACAACGTATTGTAAGTACATTCGGAGGTAAAATGAATGAAAAACTAGTTCCTGTTGAAGAAACCACGGAGGTTTTATCTATTTCTGGATTTGTTGGTAAACCCGAATATTCTAAGAAGTCAAGAAGCGAGCAATTCTTTTTTGTAAACAATCGATTTATCAAGAGTCCGTATTTAAATCATGCGATTTCAGCAGCCTTTGAAGGTGTCCTCCAGCCTGGAAAACATCCTTGTTATTTTTTAAAATTAGAAGTAGACCCTAAAAGTATTGACATAAATATTCATCCTACAAAAACGGAAATCAAATTTGATGATGAACAAACAATTTATGCGATTTTAAGAGCTGCTGTCAAACACTGTCTGGGACAATTTAGTATTGCACCTGTGCTAGATTTTGAACGTGATAAAAATTTAGATACTCCATATGGTTTTGAGGGGGCACAAACAGGAATTCCAAAAGTTGAAGTAGATCGCACTTTTAACCCTTTTCTAAATACCAATCAAACTCCAACTTCACACTCTACATCTACAGGAGACGCATGGGAAGGGCTTTATGTTGGTTTAGAATCGAAATCAAACCCAGATAGTTTAAGTCAATCTAATTATGAATCTGATGAAATGACGTCTTCTATTTTTGAAGACTCATCAGAAAAAAAAGTTCAAAAAACGTTTCAGCTACACAATAAATATATCATTAATACGATCAAATCAGGGATGCTTATCATAGATCAAAATAGAGCGCATGAACGTATTTTATATGAAGAGTTTCTTCGTAAAACTACGGTTAATGAAGCTGTGAGTCAACAATTATTATTTCCACTACAACTCAAATTTTCTAAATCAGATAACACCATATTAAAAGAACTTCAGCAGGCCCTAGAAACAACCGGCTTTGTGTTTTCTGCCTTCACAGATGAAAATATAGAACTTACAGGAGTACCCGTAGGAGTCAAAGAGTCCGAAGTCCATATTGTTTTTGAACAACTTATTCACGATATTGAACATGAAGTCCCAGATGTGAACTTTAGTGTCAGTGATTTATTATCTAAGTCACTTGCTAAAAGTTTGGCGATTAAAAATGGAAAAAAATTAGAGCGCGAAGAACAAGAACATATCATAAACACCTTATTTTCTTGTAAAGAACCGTCAATTTCACCTGCTAACAAAACAGTTTTTACAACTCTTAAGGTTGAAGAGCTCGATAAAAAATTCAATTAAAATGCGTCAAATAACCCCAACTGTTAAGCACCTTCTTATCATCAACATTCTTGTGTTTTTAGGAACCTATTTACTTGGTAATAAAGATTTTTTCTATGGTTTTCTAGCACTCTTCTATCCGTTGAGTGACTATTTTATGCCGTGGCAAGTATTTACCCATATGTTTATGCACGGTGGTTTTCAGCATTTATTATTTAATATGCTAGCGTTGTGGATGTTTGGAACGGCTGTTGAGCGTGTGTTTGGTCAAAGAAAATTTTTAATATTTTACCTTTCATCAGGTTTAGGAGCAGTGGCCTTGACTTTTTTAGTGTATTACGTTCAGGTATATCCATTGTTAAGTAATTTAGAAGCATTGGGGCTTTCTTTTGATTTTATTAGAGAAGCATCTAGCTTAAATATTATAAGTGACCGTATGTTTCAAGGAGAAATTTTAGCTTCTAAATTAGAACCTGTGATGTCTAGTTACGGTTACAGTATGAACCAGCTCAATGGCGAATCGTTTCGAATGTTATTCGATTTAAATGTTAAAAGTAATGGTTCTATGGTTGGAGCCTCAGGAGCTATTATGGGTGTTTTAGTTGCGTTTGGGTTGCTCAATCCGAATGCAGAATTGATGATGCTCTTTTTACCAATACCAATCAAAGCAAAATATTTCATTCCTGGAATTATTGCTCTAGACTTATTCTCTGCATTTACAGGTGTGTCTATTTTTAGTCCTAATAACACCGCTTATATTGCCCATATTGGAGGTGCAGTCACTGGATTTCTGCTAATGTATTTCTGGAAAAAAAATCAATTTGATAAATACCGTTGGAATTAATGAGAAGTCTTAACCAAGATATTAGAGAAAAATTATCAAGGCTCAATGTGTTTGAAAAAATCATTGTAGTAAATGTAGTTGTATTTCTTTTCAGTTTTGTCACTTTAAGACTTCAGGGAGCTGAAACGAGTTTAGATTGGTTGTCGCTTTCGAAGTCGTTTTCGGAAGTACTTTCAAAACCCTGGACATTGTTAACTTATGGCTTTACGCATTATAGTTTTGTCCATTTGTTTTTTAATATGATAATACTGTATTTTTTTGGACGTTCCTTTTCAAATTTATTTAAACAAGATCTATCACTTAAAGTATATTTGTTAGGAATACTTTGTGGTGGTTTTGCTTTTGTATTAGTTTATAATTTATTTCCATCAGGGATTTTAAATACAGTAGGACCTGTAGTTGGTGCCTCTGCAGGCGTACGCGCGATTATCATATTTTTATGCGCTTATTTACCTACCAAACAAGTACAATTTTTCACCTTTCAATTTCAATTAAAATATATAGGTATCGCGATGGTTTTATTTGATGTTCCAGGTTTGCTATCTCAAAACTCAGGAGGAACAGTAGCACATTTTGGAGGTTACCTTTTGGGATATTTTTATGCGAGACAGTTTCAAAAAGGAATTGATATTGGACAATTTATAGACCGAATTACAGCCTATTTTTCTGGTACAGCAGCTCCCTTAAAAACCGTGCATAAAAATAAAAACAAAAAACAATCGTTTGCTGGTAAGAAAAAAGAAGAGTTTGATCGGTTTACGCATCAAAAGCAAATAGATCTTATCCTCGATAAAATTAGTAAAAGTGGCTATGAAAGTTTAACACAAGCAGAAAAGGACTTTTTGTTCCGAGCAGGTAAATAAAGACATCTTGAAAAACTTAAATTTTCTTAATAAAATCATATTTCTGATAAATTCAGTGGTTGCTCTACTGTTACTTTTGTCTTTTGGGTTGTCTTATATACCACCACAAACTTTCTCGTTGATATCGATTTTAAGTTTGTCGGTTCCTTTATTGATTGTATTAAATATTATTTTTGTGGTCTATTGGACTGTAAAACTTAAAAAACAAGTTATTCTTTCTTTGTTAGTCCTTGTTGTTGGTTATAATCAAGTTTTGTCATTTTATAAATTTTCAGAAGATAATCATCAGCTATCAGAAGATACGTTTACAGTAATGAGCTATAATGTAAGATTGTTCAATTTATATAATTGGATAGACGATATAACTATTCCTTCAAAAATTCAGAATTTTATAACAAAGGAATCTCCAAGTATTGTTTGTTTTCAAGAATATGATTCAAGTACAAATTTAGATTTTAAGACATATCTCTATAAACACAAAACCAATCCTTCCACATACAATAAATCTGAACTTGCAATTTTGTCGACCTATAAAATTTTAAATACTGGGTTTATTGATTTTCCTAATTCTGCTAACAGTGCTATTTATGCAGATGTCGTTATCAAGACAGATACACTTCGAGTGTATAATGTGCACCTTCAGTCTTCTGGAATTGATGCCAATGTGAATGTTGAAACACTTGATTCTGAGCAATCCAACAAGCTTCTCAAGCGCTTAGGGATCACTTTTAAAGCCCAACAATCACAAGCTGAACGTGTGGCGGCTCATGTAGCGAAATCGCCTTATAAGGTGCTCATTTGTGGCGACTTTAATAATACAGTGTATTCTTATGTGTATCGAATTTTGAAAGGAAATTTATTAGATACTTTTGAGACTTCTGGATCAGGTTTTGGACGCACCTTTGATTTTAAATATTTCCCTGTTCGTATTGATTTTATTCTAGCTGACAAAAGCTATAAGTCTGTGAAATTTCAAAACTATGACGTTCCTTATTCTGATCATTTTCCGATTCTTACGGAATTAACTCTTCATAAGTAAACAAGTACAGCTATCTGCAATAATATGAATACAAAGCCCTATACCAATAATACAAGTTTTTGAAGGTACCCATAAACATAAATATACTCCAATTGCAATGTAAGAATGAAGGGGGGGGAAGTCGATACTACATCTATTCGAACCAAAGAGGGGAGAGGCGATCAAATGAATACCACAATGTACAAACTCTTGCAATAGGATCTAAAAAGTGATGGGGTGACTTTTTAAATATCCCAAAGCATTTGGTCCTTCGTTAAACAGCAAATCCAAGATACTTAAGTTAGTTAAATATCCATGTTTGTCTTGAAAAACCTGGATATAAGACATCAAATCAATTTTAGATTCTTTTCTTGCGTTCACCAAAAACCGATAGTCTAATTCATCTGTTGATTTTAAAAATTGATCAGATTTAGAAAAATCCAATTTCAAATTCAAACAGTTGTTAATGACTGTAATGCACTCTAAATTAAAGTCTAAAAGAAACTCTTTTGGGGTGCTAAATAGGTCCTTGAACTCATCTTCATAAAACTCAAAAAATGGAGAAGTTTTATAGGCACTCTCAATAGACTTCCAGTGTGTAGATTGCCATTTAGATGAATTGTCAATCTTAATTTCTTCTGTGTTTTTTCTATTTTTTTGAGAAAAATTTACAGGGATATTGAGGCTCAACTTTCCATTTGCACCATAAATATAACAGCGATTTCTATAGGTTTGTTTTTGATAAGAGTCGTGTACTTCAAATATGATATCATTAGATTGAGCCATCACTATATAAGAAGCAATATTTGGAAAATATGACGGATAAAGGAGTGTCATGCAAACATTTTAAACGGTTGAATTTTTTTTCTTACGCCATTTGCTATATCCAATCCAACCCGCTAATAAAAATAAGAACGGAATAAAATAGGAGGTTCGTTCTCCATCAGCATGAACAGTTGTGAACACGCGATCCCATCGTATTTTATTGAATCCTTTCCCGTTGGTATTCCAGCTCATCCAAATAAAAACAGGTTTTCCAACAACATGGTTAAATGGTACAAATCCCCACGCACGAGCATCTATGGAATTGTGACGATTGTCGCCCATCATCCAATAATAATTTTGTTTAAAAGTATATGATTTAGCAAGTTTTCCGTTGATATAAATTTGATTGCCTTTTGTAGATACTGTGTTTCCTTCGTATTCTGTGAGGAGTCTTTTGTAAACTGGAAGATTTTTTAAGTTGATCTCAATTGTTTTCCCTTCTTCTGGAATATAAAGAGGTCCAAAAAAGTCACGATTCCAATTGTAACTAGGATCTTGAGGGAATAATCCAATATCAGCTTTTCCTTCAGGCTCTATAAAACGTGTGATGCGAGCAACACTTGGGTGGTTTTTAAATGTTTTTACAGCAGCTTCTGAAGCCGCAGGGATGATAATTTTATTTCCAGTGGCATAGATGCCATCAGTGATGTCATAACGCGTTTTTAATTGTTGAATAATGCTTCTTTCAAACGTTTTTCCTTGCTTAAGGGTAACTTCGTAACTAAACTGTAGTCTAGCACGGACTGGGAGTTCATTTTGAATACCATTGATATATACATAGCCATCTCTTATTTCAAGAGTATCTCCAGCAATAGCTACACAGCGTTTGACTAAATTTGTTTTTTTATCGATGGGTTTGTAGTAATTTCTTTCAGGTCTAAAATCATTCATGTCTAGAAGTGTATCTGCTGGCTGATTGAAAACAACGATATCATTACGTTCAATTTTTTCCCATCCCGGAATTCGTAAATAGGGGAGTTGAAATTTACTTTTCAGAGAAGAGTTTTGTTCCGTAATTTGATCACTAAATAAATAGGATTTTTTATTTAATATTGGAATCGTATCATGTACCATAGGAAGACCAATAGTGGTCATGGGCACACGAGGACCGTAATGCATTTTACTCACAATCAAAAAATCACCTACTAATAATGATTTTTCGAGTGAAGAGGAAGGAATTACATATGGTTGAAGAGAATAGGTGTGTACAATAGTGGCAGCAACTATTGCAAATAGAATAGAACTGACCCATTCTCCTGATCCAGATTTTGGTTTTAAACTCCTGTCTTCTATGTGTTTTAAATCTGTAAAATAGTTCAAATAATAACTATAAAACCCTAAAGTGACAATTGATAAAATAGTGTCTGTTGTTGTATTTTTGCCAAAACTTCGGGCGGTTTCCACCCATATGATAATTGACATAATTAAGCTAATCACTGGTAAAAATAACAATGCAACCCACCAAGTTGGTCGGTTTAGGATTTTCATAAAAATAACACCATTGTAAATTGGCACGAATGCTTTCCATGCCTTTTGGCCAGCTTTAATGTATAGCTTCCAAGTGCCTAATCCATGAATCAATTGAATTGCTAAGAAAAAAATAAACCATTGAGATAAAGTCATAATATTTTTAAGTTATTTGATGTCTAATTTATAAGTTAATGCGAGTCATTTTTAAGAGTTTAACCAATGTTTAACACGTCGTTCATTGAGAAAACACCTGTTTTACCAATAATCCACTCCGCAGCAACAACAGCTCCCAGTCCAAACCCTTCTCTGTTATGTGCAGTATGTGTTAACGAAATTGTGTCTACTTCAGAACGATAATTTACACTATGTGTTCCTGGAACAGCATCGATACGTTTGGCTTTAATAGCTAATTCATTAGTATTCTTTAATGGAGTAAGTCCCCAAGAATCGTGATTACTGTGTTCAAGCACTCCTTCTGCAAGTGTGATGGCAGTTCCAGAGGGTGCATCTTGTTTTTGAGTATGATGTATTTCCTCAAGGTCTACAGAATAGTCCGTTAGATTTTTCATCATCTTTGCTAAGTATTTATTGAGTTCAAAAAAAATATTGACCCCTAAGCTAAAATTAGAAGCATAGATAAATGCTCCATTTTGAGTGTTGCATAATGTTTTTATAGACTCCATTTCAGACAACCAGCCTGTTGTTCCTGAAATAACAGGAACTCCTTTTTCAAGGGCAAGACGAATATTTTCAACTGCTGAATCGGGAGTGCTAAAATTAATTGCTACATCTACGGCTGTGATATCAAATGGCGCACTCTCTTTATCAATTTTTAAAGTTACTTCGTGTCCGCGACTTATAGCAATTTGTTCAATTACTTTTCCCATTTTTCCGTATCCTAAAAGTGCTATTCTCATTTTAAAAATTATAGTTGATTGATAATCCAAGTTGTGCAGATGATTCTGGTGTGTCAAAGTTAATGAATGGATGGACTGCTAAATTTTTATCCATATTATATTGTAGTAAATGGGCATCTACATTTGCATCTATAATATTTAAGGCATAAATTCCAATAGTGATTAATATGGATAATTCTTTATTTCTCCTTAATGTACGTTGTGCACGAATGAGCGATTCATCTGATAAAAGTGGAATATCCCCAAGACCATAAAATTCATCGTCTGTATACCCTGCCAGACGCCTTTTGTAAGCATTTCTATAGCGTTTATAATTTTTGTCGTTCTCTGAATAAAAGTAGATACTGGTCCCTAAAGCTCCATATACTATAGGAATTTTCCAATATTTTTTGTTAACTGCTTGTCCAAGTCCAGGAAGAATTGCAGAATAAAAAGCGGCTCTTGATGGTGCCAAAGGATCCATTAAATTAGTTTCAATTATTTCTGAATCTATCTCTTTTGGATTGTCTTCTGCGTTTTGAGCAAAGCTAATGAATGAATATGCACAAAAAAATATAATGAACCAATGCTTATTTATCACTTTTAAATAATTTTAGGATGCGGTCGTAATCTTCTTCAGAATGAAAAGGAATTAGTATTTTTCCACCACCTTTTTTTTCCATTTTTACATCAATTTTATGACCAAAATAAGAAGCTATTTTTTTTACTCCATATTTGACGTACTCAGGCAGTTCATCTGGTTTGGTGTTTTTATGAGTTTTTGGAGAATTGTAATTTTTAACCAGTGTTTCTGTAGCTCTAACAGATAATTTATTCGAAATAATTTTTTTATAAATATCAATTTGATCTGTATGAGAGCTTATATTTACAATGGCCCTTCCATGTCCCATGCTAATAAATCCATCGCGCATGCCTGTTTGAATTAAGGGATCTAGTTTAAGTAATCTTAGATAATTAGCAATAGTAGATCGTTTTTTCCCAACTCGTTGGCTCATCTGTTCTTGAGTCAATTGGATATCATCCATCAATCTTTGGTAGCTCAAAGCTATTTCAATAGGGTCTAAATCTTGTCGTTGAATATTTTCAACTAAAGCCATTTCTAAGGCCTCTTGATCGTTTGCAATTCTTACATAGGCAGGAATTGTTTTTAAGTCTAATAATTTAGAAGCTCTAAAACGACGTTCCCCAGAAACTAATTGGAATGTATTGTTTTTTGTTTTACGAACTGTGATCGGCTGAATAACACCCAATTCTTGAACTGAAGCAGCTAATTCCCGAATAGTTTCGTCCTTAAATTGTGTACGTGGTTGGAATGGGTTGACTTCAATTAGATTTAATTCTAACTCTATAATAGTTCCAATTTGAATACTATTCACGCTTTCAGTGTTGTGCTGATTTTTTTTAGGCTCTTGTAAAAGAGCAGAAAGTCCGCGTCCTAATGCTTGTTTTTTAATAGCTTTGGCCATTATGTTTACTGTTTACTGATGATTTCTTTAGCCAAACTTAAGTAATTTGTAGCACCTTTACTATTTACGTCATAATAAATGATACTTTCTCCATGGCTTGGGGCTTCACTGAGTCGTACATTGCGTTGAATAATGGTTTTAAAAACCATGTTTGTAAAATGATTTTGTACTTCCTCTACAACTTGGTTAGAAAGTCGCAAACGAGAATCATACATTGTCAGTAATAATCCTTCAATATCTAAATGTTCATTATGAATCTTTTGTACACTTTTGATGGTGTTCAATAATTTCCCTAAACCTTCTAATGCAAAATATTCACATTGAATGGGAATAATTACAGAGTCTGCTGCAGTTAGCGCATTAAGTGTTAACAGTCCTAATGAAGGGGCGCAATCAATAAGAATGTAGTCGTAATCGGATTTAACAGATTCAATAGCTTGTTTTAGCATATATTCCCGTTGTTCGACATTCACTAATTCAATTTCAATGGCCACTAAATCAATATGTGCGGAGATGATATCTACATTTGTAGCAGATGTTTTTTGTATGGCTTCTTGAGCTGTACAATTGTGCTCTAACAATTGATAAGTTCCAAGTTCTACTGTATCCACATCGATTCCAAGACCAGATGAAGCATTCGCTTGAGGGTCTGCATCAATCAATAACACTTTTTTATCTAAAACTCCTAAGCAGGCTGCTAGATTGACTGTTGTAGTCGTTTTACCAACTCCTCCTTTTTGATTTGCTATAGCAATGAGCTTTCCCATTAATAGTTTAATAATTTAGGTAAAAATACAATTATTTATCACGAATTTAAACCTAATTGTTTAAGAATTTAATCGAGTTTTCAACTGAGTTTAAACCGTCTTAATTTAACAAGGTTGACTTTGTTTTTATCGAAATACAGATAAAGATAGTTTTTTCTAAATAAATTTGTTTTGTAACTAACACGATACATCCATACATCACTGTGAATATCATTATAAACCAAACCTAAGCTATCGATAACTTCCTTTTTTGTGCAGCCGTAAAGTTTATCGAAATTTTTATCTTTTTGAGAAAAAACTTTAAAATTATCTAGGTTTCGGTCTTTAATACAAGGATCAAGTAAAATGGTTTCATCAGTTTCTTTCATAATTTGGGAGATGTTTTTCCCCAAAGATGTTTCTTTATTCAGAGCTTGGTTTTTCATAATTTCATGGGATAGATTTAGGTAGTTTGTAGAGCCTTCACTAGTTACTTTATAATCAAACACACTAGTTCCAAAACTAGGTGCTTCACTTAAGCTAGTGTTTCTTTTGATGATTGTTTTAAATATTAAACCTTTAAAATGTCTTTTTTAATTCTGAAATGACGTGATTATTGTGACTGAGTCGCTTATCATACATAGTCATTAGAATTCCTTCTATGCTTAAGTTTTGATTGTAAGATTTTTTAATACCTTTAATAGTAGATAATAATTTCCTTAAACCGTCTAATGCATAAAACTCACATTGAACGGGAATTAAAATAGAATCAGATGCGACAAATGAGTTTAATGTGAGGTACCCTAAAGAAGGTGAACAATCAATAATAATAAAGTCAAATTTATTCTTTAGCGTATCTAATGCTGTTTTAAGCCGATTTAAATTAGGTGTTTTTACATCTATTTCAATTTCTGCAAGCTTTATTGATCCTGGGATGATTTTTAAGTTTGGATTTTGTGTATCTATAACACATTGGTCAATCTCTGAATTACCTTGGAATAATTTTACAATTGAATGGTCAATATTTTTTGATAAAACACCTAAGCCTGAAGTTGCATTTGCTTGAGGATCTGTATCAACAACCAACACCTTTTGTTCTAGAATACTAAGAGCACTAGATAAGTTGATGGCGGTTGTTGTTTTTCCAACACCTCCCTTTTGGTTCGCAATTGCTATTGTTTTTGTTAGTGGCATATGAGATTTGGGATTTCATTTGCTACTTACTTAAGTGGTTGACTTGGTTAAAAAATCATTTAAATATAATCAATTTATTAATATATCCAATACTGAAATAGCGGTTTCACTAATTTTTGTACCTGGCCCAAACACTGCCACGGTTCCAGCATCAAATAAATATTGATAATCTTGTTTTGGAACAACGCCGCCTACAATCACCATGATATCATCTCGACCATATGATTTTAGAGCTTCGATAACTTTAGGAACCAGTGTTTTATGGCTCCCCGCTAATGAAGAAATCCCAAGAATATGTACGTCATTTTCAACTGCTTGTTTTGCAGCTTCATCAGCAGTTTGGAAGAGCGGTCCAATATCTACGTCAAAACCTAAGTCAGCATAGCCAGTTGCAACTACTTTTGCACCACGATCGTGACCATCTTGTCCCATTTTTGCAATCATTATTCTTGGACGCCGTCCTTCTAGTTCTGCAAAATGATTGGCCATTTTTTTGGCTTTCTCAAAAGACATGTCGTTTTTTATTTCTTTGTTATACACACCTGAAAATGTTTTAATTTCTGCTTTATGCCTTCCAAACTCTTTTTCTAACGCGTCACTAATTTCTCCAAGCGTGGCACGATATCTGGCAGCTTCTACCGCTAAAACTAATAAATTTTCACTTCCATTTGCTGCAGCTTTTGTTAATTTTTCTAAAATATCCTTTACTTTTTCAGAATCGCGTTGTGCTTTGGTATGATCTAATCGCTCCAGTTGTTGATCCCGAACCAATTCGTTATCTACCTCTAAAATTTGTAACGCATCTTCGTTTTCAAGCTTGAATTTATTGACACCAACAATAGTATCTTGTCCAGAATCAATACGGGCTTGTTTACGTGCTGCTGCTGCTTCAATTCTTAGTTTGGGCACTCCAGATTTAATAGCTTTGGTCATACCACCTAAAGCTTCTACCTCTTCAATATGACTCCATGCTTTTTCTGCAATTTCAGCAGTCAGTTTTTCAACATAATAACTTCCTGCCCAAGGATCCACTGTTTTGGTTATTTTTGGTTCCTTTTGAAGATATATTTGTGTGTTTCTTGCAATTCTAGCTGAAAAGTCGGTAGGTAAAGCAATCGCTTCGTCCAAGGCATTTGTATGTAAACTTTGGGTACCTCCAAAAATAGCAGCGGTCGCTTCTATACATGTACGAGCGACATTGTTGAAAGGATCTTGCTCTGTTAAACTCCATCCACTTGTTTGACAATGGGTTCTCAGTGCCAATGATTTTGGGTTTTTTGGGTTGAACTTTTGAACAATTTTAGCCCATAACATACGAGCTGCCCTAAGTTTGGCAATCTCCATAAAGTGATTCATTCCAATCCCCCAAAAAAATGACAAACGAGGAGCAAAGGTGTCTATTTCTAAGCCGGTTTCTAGTCCTTTTCTTATGTATTCAAGTCCGTTAGCCAAGGAGTAAGCAAGCTCTATGTCGGCTGTAGCTCCCGCTTCCTGCATGTGATAACCAGAAATGCTAATACTATTAAATTTTGGCATATGTTTACTGGTATATGCAAAGATATCAGAAATAATTTTCATGGATGCATCAGGTGGGTAGATGTAGGTATTTCTTACCATGAATTCTTTCAAAATATCATTTTGAATCGTTCCGCTCAATTCATGTAATTCGACCCCTTGTTCTTGTGCTGTAACAATATAAAATGCCATAATTGGCAACACGGCTCCATTCATTGTCATGGATACACTCATTTGATCTAAAGGAATATTATCAAATAACAATTTCATATCTTCTACAGAATCGATTGCAACTCCTGCTTTTCCGACATCACCAATTACTCGTTCATGATCGCTATCATAACCACGATGGGTAGGTAAATCAAAAGCAACTGATAGTCCTTTCTGTCCAGCTTTTAAATTTCGTTTGTAAAAAGCATTACTGTCTTCAGCTGTTGAAAACCCTGCATATTGTCTTATAGTCCAAGGGCGTTGTACATACATTGTGCTGTAAGGACCTCTTAAATAAGGAGCGCTTCCTGCAGCAAAATTTAGGTGTTCTAAAGATTCAATATCTTTTTCAGAATATTTAGATTGTACGGCTATTGTTTCGGCAGTATCAAAAGTTTTATTTGTATTTGATTGCGACTTAATTCCTTCTAAGACTATATGTTGGACTTTTTTCCTACTCATCTTTCAGCCGTTTTTTTTCAATTTCCTCAGAAATTCTACGAGGGATAATGGGCTCTAACAATGTTTTTCGAGCTTGCTGTTTGATAAACGGATAAATTTCTAAATCCAATTTCATTTTATCCGTTTCGTTTTGCTGAAAATGAGTTCCCAAAAGACCTTCAAATCCTTGGTCGTATAAACGCTGTTCTTTTTGCGCATGTTCTTTCAACTTTCGCTGAACGACTCCTTCTTTAAGAAGTTTTAAAAAACCACCTTGTTTTTCTATTTCTTTAAATAAATCTAATGATTTTTGTGCGAATTGTTGTGTCAGTGTTTCAATATAATATGTGCCTTCTGTAGGGTTCCAAACGCTGTCAAAATTACTTTCATTCTTGAGTATAAGTAATTGGTTTCTTGATAATCGATTTGCAAATTTATTATCCTTATGGTATAAATGATCATAAGACATATTAATAACGGTGTCACTACTCCCCAAAATAGCACTCATGCACTCAGTAGTTGTTCGAAGCATATTGATGTTGTAGTCATAAATCGTTTTATTGCGTCGACTGGGTTGACTAAGAATATGACAATCAATAGAAAGTCCATAATCTTTTGTGATACTTTGCCATAACACTCTCAGAGCTTGAAGTTTAGCAATTTCAAAAAAATAATTACTACCTACAGAAACCTTAAAGACTACAGATTTTAGCTTTTCGGAATCAAGTAAATTAAGGTATTCATTGGCATGGGCTAGAGTATAAGCTAGTTGTTGAACTATACTACCCCCTGTATTTTGAAAGAGCCCTAAGTCAACAGAAATTACACTTCTTAAATCGCTACCTAAATTAATAGTTTGTTTTAATGTATGTAAATCAGTTTTTAGATTTTCATGCCAATTTCCAGATCGAGACAAGTGACCAATAGGGTCTTGAAAGATGTAAAATAAAGAATTATTTTTTAGTGAAAAATCCTGAAGTACTTTGACCAGTTTTTCTGAAAGAACTAAAGGTTCAAAATAAATAGGCACCTTAGATGTATCGATGTTTTTAAGTAGTTTTTCTATTAAAATGTCAGCTGTTGGCAATGTGAAATGTACGCTTTCAATACCGCTTTCAATTAGAGCAAGCGCATGGGTATTACTTTTTTCTATGGAATTCACATAAATGGAATGCCCGATTTTCCAATCAGAAGCATTGTACTGAATCTTTGGAGATTTAGAATAAGTTTCGGAATGATAAAAAGGTTTGACATCAATTCCTTCAATAGAATTCCAAACTAAATGGTCGTTAAAATCTTTTCCTTGAAGTTCAAATTGAATCTTTTGTTTCCATGCTTTAGCTGAAACGGATTCAAAATTTTCAAAAAGATTTGATTTACTCATTTGTTTTAATCTTTAAACTGTCGGCGTTTTCTATAATATAGACTACTTCATTTTCTTTTTTCATTTTATAATGTTCACGCGCATACTTTTCAATACCACCTTGTGAATTTAGAGTTTTGATTTCTTTTTGATCTTTTGAAATTTCACTATTATAAAATTCAATTTTCGAATCTAAATCTTCAATATCTTCATTTAAATCGTTGTGAATTAACCAAGAGTTGGCATCAAAAAAAAGCATCCAAACAATAAACACCATCAAGATAAGAAAATAAATATTCTTAAAAAGTTTTAATGGTTTCAAAAGTAAGTACGATTTTTTCAGCATTAGAGTTGGTCATTTATAATGGATTTCACAACATTTACAGCAACAGTATTATAGCGATTATTTGGAATAATAATATCTGCATAAGCCTTCATTGGTTCTATGAATTGTTGATGCATTGGTTTTAAGGTTGTTTGATACCGTTCTAGAACTTCATCTAAATCTCTCCCACGTTCGGCAATATCTCTTTTTAAACGTCGCATTAAACGCTCGTCACTATCTGCATGAACAAATATTTTTATGTCAAAAAGTGTTCGTAATTCAGGGTTAGATAAAATTAAAATTCCTTCTACAATTACTACTTTCTTAGGTTCGGTAATTGTTGTTTCACCAGTACGGTTATGAGTTTTAAAGGAATATACAGGTTGGTTGATGTTTTCTCCTTTTTTCAAATTTTTCAAGTGAGCTTCTAGTAATTCAAAATCGATGGACTTAGGATGATCAAAATTAATCTTACAGCGTTCTTCAAAACTGAGGTGTGACGTTTCTTTGTAATAGGAGTCTTGAGAAATTACCTGTACTTCACCGGCTGGAAATTCTGATAAAATTTGATTTACCACTGTCGTTTTTCCACTTCCTGTTCCGCCACCAATACCAATAATCAACATAACGCTTTCATTTTGAATTCCTAACAAAGTTAAGATTATTTTACTGGTTTTTGTTTATAGGGATCATAATTAATTAATCTACAATTTATTTAAAACTGTTGATAACTTCCCGTATGTATTTTGTGTAAAACGCCTACTTTTGTAACCTAAAATCTAAATTATGTCTGATACTATAGAGTCTGTAAAATGTTTGATTATTGGGTCTGGTCCTGCTGGATATACCGCTGCTATCTACGCTGCACGAGCCAATATGTTTCCTGTACTATATCAAGGGACACAACCAGGAGGTCAATTAACAACCACCAATGAAGTTGAGAATTTTCCAGGTTACCCTGATGGTGTTACAGGGCCTGCTATGATGTTAGAATTACAAGCACAATCGGAACGTTTTGGAACAGATGTAAGAGATGGTTGGGTTACCAAGGTAGATTTTTCAGGTCCTATACACAAAGTTTGGATCAACGGTACTAAAGAAATTCACTGCGAGACGATTGTTATTTCTACAGGAGCTACAGCAAAATATTTAGGATTAGAATCCGAACAAAAGTACTTAAAACTTGGAGGAGGTGTTTCCGCTTGTGCAGTATGTGATGGTTTCTTTTACAGAAATCAAGAAGTCGTCATAGTTGGTGCTGGGGATTCTGCTTGTGAAGAGGCGCATTACTTGTCTAAGTTGTGTACGAAAGTAACAATGTTGGTGCGTCGTGACGAATTTAGAGCATCTAAAATCATGGTAAATCGTGTGAAAAACACAGAAAATATTGATATTTTATTTAATACTGAAACAGAAGAGGTCTTAGGTGACGGGCAAGTTGTTACGGGAGTTCGTGTAAAAAATAACATATCAAATGCACTAACTGATATTCCAGCAACTGGATTTTTTGTAGCGATTGGTCATAAACCAAATACCGATATTTTTCAAGATTTCTTAAACTTAGATGAAACGGGCTATATAATTAACAACCCAGGAAGTTCAAAAACAAATGTTGAGGGCGTTTTTGTAAGTGGAGATGCCGCTGACCATGTGTACCGACAAGCGATTACTGCTGCTGGAACTGGGTGTATGGCTGCTCTGGATGCAGAACGTTATTTGGCTTCTAAAGAAGGTTAATTAGCGCAATTCAGCTCTTAATTCTGATTCAAAACGCTTTTGTATTTTGGACATTATTTTATCTATTTGAACATCTGTTAGCGTTTTGTTTTTGTCCTGCAACGTAAAACTTACAGCATAACTTTTTTTGCCATCCGCTAATTTATCACCTGTATATACATCAAAAAGGTTGATGTCTTTTAAAAAATTATTTTCTGTTTGTTTAGCCAATTTAAAGATGTTTTCAAAAGTAACATCTTCGTTGATCAATAATGAAAAATCGCGTTTTACTTCTGGGTACTTAGAGATTTCTTTAAATTTGATCGTTTTTTGATTGATGACTTTTAATAAATTATCCCAATTGAAATTAGCGCAAAATACTTCTTGAGAGATTCCAAAACATTTTAGAGAATTGCTGCTTAAACTTCCAAATTCAACCAAAGAGTGTTTCCCTACGCTTAATTGTTGGCCTTCTTTAAAAACATCATTATTTAGGGGTGAGCTTTTAAGTTTTTGAATTCCTAAACGTTCAAATACAGCCGTCACCAACCCTTTTAAATAAAAATAATCAACGGGTGTATCTTTGGTGTTCCAGCTTTTTTCAGTTTTGTTTCCAGAAACAAAAATTGAAAGTTGGTTAAACTCTTTCATATCAGATTCAAAATTATGATAGGTTTTCCCAAATTCAAAAAGTTTTAAATCACTTTGTTGCCTGTTAATGTTAAATGCAATAGTTTCTAGACCAGAGAAAATTATGGATTGACGCATTACTGATAAATCAGTGCTTAATGGATTTATTATTTTAACATTATGAGCCTCATTTAATTGCTCACTATAGGAAGTGAATTTATCTGAAGTTAGTGAGTTATTCATGATTTCATAAAATCCTTGTCCAACAAGTTGATTCGCAATTATGTTTTCAACTTTATAACTTTCAAACTTAGATGTATTAGAGATAGAAGCGTTTAGTTTATTGGTAATTCCAATGTTGTTATATCCATAGACTCTGAGTATTTCTTCAATGACATCTACTTCGCGTTGCACATCATTTCTGTACGCTGGAATGGTCAATCCTAAACCACTTTCAGTAACATTATTTACTTTTATTTCTAATGTACTCAGAATACTTTTTATAGTTTCTTTAGGGAGTTCTTCTCCAATTAATTGATTCGTTTTTTCAAAACTTAAAAATACTTGTGCATCTTCTATTTTGTTGGGGTATTCATCGATCAGATCACTTGTTATATTTCCACCAGCGATTTCTGTAATTAATAAAGCAGCTCTTTTAAGAGCGTATTTAGTAATGTTTGGATCGATACCGCGTTCAAATCGGAAAGAGGCATCTGTGTTAAGTGCATGCCTTTTGGCTGTTTTTCGGATACTCACAGGGTTGAAGTAAGCAGCTTCTAAAAATATAGAGTTTGTATCATTTGAAACACCTGAGTTTTTTCCTCCAAAAACTCCAGCAATACAAATCGGCTTCTCAGTATCGCAAATCATCAAATCTTCCTGGTGAAGTGTACGTTCAATACCGTCTAAAGTTGTAAATTTTGTTCCTGCTTCAACGGTTTTTACAATAATTTTTTTACCAGATATTCTATCCGCATCAAATGCATGTAATGGTTGTCCTAAGTCATGTAATACATAATTTGTTGCATCTACAATATTATTAATAGGACTTAATCCAATGGCTTTGAGGCGATTTTGCAACCATTGAGGTGATTCTTTCACAACGATATCAGAAATGGTCAAACCACAATAGCGTGGTGCTTTTAGTTTATCTTCAACATTAACATCTACTTTAAGACTTCTGTTGTCTACATGAAATGCAGTCACGGAAGGGCTTATCAATTTTGCCATGATACCATGTTGTGACATTCCAGCCATTAGATCTCTTGCAGTTCCATAATGACTCATAGCATCGGCACGGTTTGGAGTCAATCCAATTTCAAATACCAAATCATTTTCGACATCATAGTGTTTGGCTAATGCACTTCCAACTTCAAGGGTGTCATCTAAAACTAAAATCCCATCATGAGATACTCCTAATCCCAATTCATCTTCAGCACACAACATTCCGTGACTTTCTTCTCCACGAATTTTACCTTTTTTAATGGTCCAAGCTTCTCCTTCTTTAGTGTATAAAGTTGTTCCGATGGTAGCAACTGCTACTTTTTGACCTGCAGCTACATTTGGTGCACCACAGACGATGGATAAAGGGATGTCTGCACCGACATTGACAGTTGTTAATTTTAGTCGATCAGCATTAGGGTGTTGCTCACAAGTAAGAACGTGTCCAACAACAATGCCTTCCAAGCCACCTTTGATAGACTGAAATGAATCTAAACCTTCGACTTCTAATCCTAAGTCAGTAAGAAGTTCAGAGGTTTTTTCAGTAGTCCAATCAATTTTAATAAATTGTTTTAACCAATTGTATGATATCTTCATTGTGCGGTATTATAGCTTTTGAGCAAATATAAAATAAAGGTATTAGCTTTCAAATAAAAAGCCCAACCAAAACGGTGGGCTTTTGTAATCTTTTTTAAAACGAAGTGACTACTGACCAGAAAGTGTTTTTACTTCATTCTCAATCATTTCATAGAATTGATCAATTTTTGGAAGTAGAACAACGCGAGTACGTCTGTTTTTTGCTCTATTTATTGCAGTGTCATTAGTTGTTAATGGTACATAGCTACTACGTCCTGCAGCAACTAATTGGGCAGGGTCAACACCCATACCTTGTAACTCTCTTATGATTGAAGTAGAACGTTTGACACTTAAATCCCAGTTATCAACTAAAAGTCCGTTTGAATACGATTGACTGTCTGTGTGTCCTTCAATCATTGCTTCAAAATTAGGTTTGTCATTAATGACTATCGCTACTTTCTCTAAAACTGATTTGGCTTTTTGAGTCACAGTAAAGCTTCCACTTTTAAATAATAATTTATCAGCAATAGAAATAAAAACAACTCCTTTTTCTACGCTTATTTCTATGTCTGGGTCATCAATACCAACTGATTTTTTCAAACTAGAAACAATCGCCAAAGTGATGCTGTCTTTTTTAGTGATAGCATCTTGTAAACGATTGATTTTTAAATCTCTTTCTTGAAGGCTTTCTAAGGTTTTTTCTAAATTGTCAGCTCCTTTAGAAGTTAGTAAAGTCATCTGTTCAGTACTGCTAATAAGGGCATCGTTTGTTTTTCTTAAATCGAACAATTGATCTCTTAAAGCAGAGAGGTTTGCATCGGCTACTGCTTTATCAGATAAACAACTGTTTAATTTAACAGTAGCAGAATTTAATAAATCTTCTGTGTTTTTTAATTTTGCTTGAGCAGCTACCAATTCTTTATTTGGGCCACATGAAGCGAGTAGTATCATTGCTGTCACTCCAAATGTATAAATTCTCATCATCTTAAATTAGTTTTTTTATATAACGTAAAATTATAAAAATATTACAATTGACACCATGATTTACAAAACTATTTTAAAGTTTACTAAAATACTTTTTGTTTTGCACAAAATACGACCAGACAATTGAGGGGTGTAATTTGAAGGATTTTGTTAATGAATTTTCTCGTCTAAATTGAAGTAAATAGGGCAGGTCCAGATAAAAACTTCCATGTGCTTTAATAATAGCAAACGTATGTTTTGGTTTAGCCTGCAACAAAAAATGAAAACCTGCAATTCCATCTAAAATCAACCTTAACAAAACAACAAGCACCAATGGTTTGCTTGTGTTTTTAGCCAAGGTATATAGGCTGTTCCTGAAATTTAAATATGTTTTTTTTGGATTTGAAACGTCCAAACTTGCTCCTCCAACATGGTACACTGTAGAGTTACCTACATAAGTTACTGTTGAGCCTTTATTTTTTGCACGCCAGCATAAATCAATTTCCTCCATATGGGCAAAGAAACGAGAGTCAAATCCTCCCAAATCATTAAAAACAGTTGCTCTTATAAATAAACAAGCTCCAGAAGCCCAAAACACCTCCTTTTGGTCGTTGTATTGCCCATGGTCTTCTTCAAGAGTATGGAAAATACGCCCTCTACAATATGGATATCCCAATTGATCTATAAATCCACCTCCAGCACCAGCATATTCAAACTTATTTTTGTGATGGTAATCTAATATTTTTGGCTGGATTATGGACGTGTTAATATTGTTTTCAAATGTATTGATAATTGGTTTCAACCAATTTTTAGTCACTTGAATGTCTGAGTTTAAAAGACAAAAAACATCGGCACTAATGTGCTTCAATCCTTCGTTATAGCCTCCAGCATATCCGATATTATGTGTCAATTTAATACATTGAACAGTGGGGTAGTATTGTTTCAAAAATGAAACGGATGTATCAGTCGATCCGTTATCAATCACATATAAGTCCTGTCCATCTGCGTAATTAACAACTGAAGGTAGAAAGTTTTCTAACAGTTGTTGTCCATTCCAATTGAGAATAACTATTGCAAGTTTCAAATTTTGTTGGTGTTATAGTCAGGTAATGTTTTTAAAAACTCAAAACTTTCATTATTGTAATTCATTGTGCAAAAATAATGATTTAATCCGTTGGTAACCATTAAATAGTGCGCTTTTAGTGTTAAGTTATATCGAGCAATTTGATCAAATGTAGTCTGTGAGATTTTAACTTTAGGAGCTTTGCACTCTACTACTAGGACTAGACTGCCGTTAGAATCAAAGACAGCAATATCATATCGTTTTTTAAGTCCGTTAATTAGGACCACTTTTTCAACATTAATTAGAGAAATGGGATAGTTCTTTTCTTGTATTAAATATTGGATGCAATGTTGACGCACCCATTCTTCAGGTTGAAGTACTACAAATTTTTTACGAACAACATCAAATATATGAGTTTTATTTTCGCTATTTTTGAGCCTGAACGAATATGTTGGAAAATTTAAATTTTGCACATTACAAATTTGGTAATTTTTTTTGAATGAATACTACTAACCAGTTGATAACTGACATTAAAGAAGGTAAGATTGCCCCTATTTATTTTTTAATGGGGGAGGAATCGTATTATATTGATGCCATTTCTGATTATATAGAATCTAATGTATTAGCTGAAGAAGAAAAAGGATTTAATCAAATGGTTCTTTACGGCAAAGATGTATCTGTCCAAGATATTGTATCCAATGCCAAGCGCTACCCAATGATGGCAGAACGCCAAGTCATCATTGTTAAGGAGGCTCAAAATCTTATCAAAACAATTGAGCAACTTGTAGATTATGCTAAAAATCCACAACCAACAACCGTTCTTGTTTTTAATTATAAATATAAAACCTTAGACAAACGAAAAGCACTCTACAAAACACTTTCTAAAGCAGCCGTTGTATTTGAAAGTAAAAAAATATATGAAGATAAAATTCCAAGTTGGATTCAAAGCTTTTTAAGATCAAAACAAATTTCAATCACTCCAAAAGCTGCTCTAATGCTTACGGAGTTTTTAGGAAATGATTTGAGTAAAATTGCTAATGAACTCAATAAATTAGAAATTGTTGTGGGCGCTAAAAAAGAGATTACCCCAGAAATCATCGAAGAAAATATTGGAATTTCTAAAGATTATAACAACTTCGAATTACAAAAGGCTTTGGGGAACTTAGATCATAAAAAGGCATATCAAATCGTACATTATTTTGCTCAAAATTCAAAACAGCATCCGTTTGTATTAACTATATCGATCTTGTATTTGTATTTTACAAAATTGATGACTTTACATACGGTTCGCGATCGAAACCCAGGTCCAGTTGCAAAAGCTTTAGGAGTCAGTCCTTATTTTGTGAATGAATACATCGCTGTTTCTCGAAATTATCCTATGAAACGTATTAGTGGGGTATTGCAAACCCTACGAACGTATGACACTAAAAGTAAAGGGGTTGGAGCAAATCTTTCTCCAAAAGATTTGTATAACGAGTTGATTTATAATATTCTTAAATAGCGATTTCCTTTCGTAATTTTATTTTATTATTGGTTTTATCAATAGCGATAGCTACAAGAGTTTCTATTTCATCTTTTACAAATTCAATAGGGACATTGTCAATCAATATACGATTGTGAAAAATCCATATAACGGTTTCTAAAATGCGTACTTTATGTTGTATTGTGGTTTGCCACGAATCCATCAAAACTTCCTTCCAAACTCTGCTAGGAGTGTTGGTGAGCTCAAAAAGTACTTGATATAAAACAAAAGGAAAATCTTGAGTAATTGTAATTTCGGAGACGAACATCCGGTTGAGTTGGATGTGTTTTGGAGTAGTAGTGAAATGTAACATTTCATCTGCAGGTGAGCTCATATAACTTGCAATTTGGGGTTTGCATTTATAAAGGTATAAAAAAAATAATAAAAAATATAATTTAGTTTAGCTACATCAAATTTTTCTTTGCAAAAATAGCGGCTCCAATAATACCTGCATTATTTTTTAGTTCCGCAGCTTTAACAGGTGTTTTAATATCTAAATACCCTTTAAATTTTTCCATTTTTTTACTAATGCCTCCTCCAATAATGATCAAGTCAGGATTGAATGTTTGCTCAATGTGATTTAAAAAGAAATTCACTCGTTTTGTCCAAGCTTTGAAACTCCATTCTTCACGTTTTCTAGCAGAATCTGCAGCAAAAGACTCCATAATATCTCCTTTTCTACCGTAAATACGACCTAACTCAAAATTGGATAAAAGTTGTCCATTAAAAAAAACTCCAGATCCAATACCGGTTCCCAGAGTAATGGTAATAACCAATCCCATTTGGTTTTTACCAATCCCAAACTCCATTACACCCATAGCAGCTGCATCGGCATCATTAACGATATAAAAGTCGTTACCAGTCTTGGCTTTAAACAATGCATCTACTTGTGTATATTGCCAGGATTTATCAAGATTACCATACTGCATGGCTTTTCCATTTTTAATGACTGTTGGAAATGAAATCCCTACTGGACCTTTCCACTCAAAAGAATCAATCAATGTTTCTAGTTCGTTGGTTACACTCTCTGGAGTAGCGGGTTTTGGGGTTGGAATTCTGAGTCGATCACTTAACAGCTCACCAGTTTGTGTATCTATAATAGCACCTTTAATTCCAGTACCTCCGATGTCTATGCCTAAAATTTTCATTTATATTTTTTAAAATTCATCTGTAATATCATTGAGTCGTTCTCGAAAATCATACTGCAAATCCTCGTGAAACTTAATGATTTTTTTTTCAATGCTTTCCACTTGTCTTAAATAAATATTTGTAAGAGTCACATTGTTTTTTATTGAAGGTTTAAACGTTTTTAGTTTATAACAATAATAGAGTAGAAGTTCAACTTCGGTTTCTTTGTTATTAGAATAACGAGCGTGTTTTTTAAGCATACGTAAAATTTTACGGACACTTTTTTTGATATAAAAATAGCTCTTAGTATTGATGTCCTCAAATAATAAATCGGCTTCTTCTTTAATGCCTTCAATATAATAAGCTTCATCACCCGATTCAAAAAGTAAATAGGTAAGTAACTCTTTGTTTTCTAATTTAAAACGTGCCAATCTCAGGCAGAGTGTTTTTAAATCTTCTGAATTTAAGGTTTCTAACTCTTTTTTAAGTTGTACAACAGTAGCTGCTTTCATAACGGATGTAATAATACAATTTTTATAGAAGCAACGCAAATAGGGAAGAGTGAGATTATGACTTTTATTAAATACAAATAAACCAGAATACTTTCAAATAATTGTATTTTTGCGCCTCTATGGATTCAATCACTCAAATAGTATTAGGCGCCGCTTGTGGCGAAGCTGTCCTTGGAAAAAAAATTGGTAACCGTGCTTTACTCTTTGGTGCTATTGGAGGAACGATCCCCGATTTAGATGTTTTTGTTGGAAAACTATTGTTTAATAACGAAATTGATGCGATGGCGTTTCATCGTGGGTTTATGCATTCATTCCTCTTTGCTATTCTTGCAGCTATTGGATTTGGGATGCTGGTGTTTTGGGTATATAACAGAGGCAAACGTTATGGTATGACCACTCAAAAAGAGTGGATGTGGCTATTTTTCGCTTCTATTTTTACTCACCCTATCCTAGATTCGTTTACAGCTTATGGAACACAATTATTTGCACCCTTTTCAAATTATAGAGTCGCGTTTAATAACATCGCAGTAGCCGATCCTCTATACACCCTTCCTTTTCTAATCGCCTTAATTATCATGATGTGTTTTAGGCGCACTTCATCCAAACGCCGCTTGTTTTTATATTTAGGATTGGGATTTAGTTCTTTGTATATGTTATCAACCCTTGTCAATAAATATCATGTTAATGGAGTATATAAACAAGCTTTGGCTGAGCAAAAATTTGACTATATACGTTTTCAAACGCAACCCACTATTTTGAATAATATTCTGTGGTATGGCATTGCCGAAACTTCCGACGCTTTTTATGTGGGGTTTTACTCAATTTTAGATACAGAAGCAACTATAAATAAATGGCATAAATTGCCAAAAAACCATGAGTTGATTGAAGGGATTCCCAAAGATTTAGAAACGCTTGCTTGGTTTAGTGATGGCTATTATAATTTAAGTGAAACAGCCAGTTTAGATACTTATTTATTTAAAGACTTGCGTTATCCATTAATGGATGAGAACGATCCAAACTCCTCCATTTTTAAATTCACCATCACCAAAACAAACGACCGTTGGGAAGCCGCACCCTTTTACGTCTCAGATCTAAATGAAGGTGCTTTTGATGCATTTTGGACTCGCCTCAAGGGAATTTAAGATAGAATCCCTACTGTTTTCATACACGCTTTCATCAGTTGGTACGTCCGTTTAATATCGTTGTCCAATCCAATAGAAAATCGAATCAAGCCTTCACCAAGTCCCATTTCTTTTTGTTCGTCTTCTGGAATCTCCGAAGAAGTAGAGCTTCCGGGCGCACTAAACAAGGTTTTATAAAATCCTAAACTCACAGCCAAATAGCCTAAATTCTCTTTTTGCATTAATTCCATTAACGCATTGGCATTCTCTAAACTTCCAGCATCAATCGACATCATCCCTCCAAATCCGTATTCGGCATTCATCATCTGTTTAAATATTTTATGAGAAGGATGCGACTCCAATCCTGGGTAGACTGTTGTAATCCCATTACTCTCAAACTTTTCAGCTAAATATAGTGCATTCATACTGTGTTGTTTCATGCGAATGTGAAGCGTTCTAAGGTTTTTTAAGATGGATGACGCAGGACGGCTGTCCATTGTAGAACCAAATAACATAGCAGCTCCGTCGATGACACTCCTTAGACTGTCAATCATTTCTTGTGAACCACAAACAACTCCACCAATGGTGTCTGATGTTCCATTGATAAATTTAGTTAAACTGTGAATTACAATATCTGCTCCCAATTTGCTTGGTGAAATTGATAAAGGAGAAAATGTATTATCGACCACTAATTGTAAGTTGTATTTTTTAGCAAGTGCTGCCAATCCTACAATATCTGCTACTTCTAAAAGAGGGTTACTTACAGACTCACAATACAGTACTTTTGTTTGTGGGGTGATGGCCGCTTCGACTATGTCTAGCTTGGTGATATCCACAAAACTTGTATGAATGTTTAGCTTGGGAGCAAAATTCTTTAAAAAAGCATAAGTTCCTCCGTAAATTGTACGACTTGAAACTACATGGTCACTTGCGCCACAGAGTTGCATGATTACTGCAGTAATAGCGCCCATTCCAGAACCAAATACATTAGCTGTTTCAGTGCCTTCTAAAGCGGCGAGAGCTTCACCTAAATATAAATTTGATGGGGTAGTGTGACGTGCATATAAATGGCAACCTTCAGTATTGCCTTCAAAAGTGTCCGACATTGTTTTGGCAGATACAAAAGTAAAGGTAGTCGCATCTGAAATGGATGGATTGACACCTCCAAATTCTCCAAAATATTGTAAGTCTTGTATGTTGTCTGCGGGATTAAAAGCCATGATTCTTAATTTAAAGTTTTACCAAATTTCAATATTTACAGAATTAAAAACAACAACTTTATTTATTTTCAATATATAAATCTAATTTAATGGTTAAATACAGATAATTATTTTATACTTTTGATATAAACAATTTTTAATTAGAATTTTTTTCAAAATGAAATTAGATACCATAGACACACAATTGCTGAACTTTCTTCAAAAAGATGCAAAACAAACAAATAAAGAACTGGCGTCTAAGCTTGATATGTCAGTGACTGCTGTTTACGAACGCATCAAAAAACTTGAAAAGGGAGGGGTGATTGATAAGTATGTAGCCTTACTCAACAAACAAAGTGTTGAAAGGGCATTTGTAGCATTTTGTCATATAAAATTGGTAAAACATTCTCAAGATTTGATACATCAATTTGAAAAAGAAATAACTACGATTGATGAAGTTTTGGAAGCTTATCACCTGAGTGGCGATTATGATTACTTACTTAAAGTGCACGTAAAAAATATGGAATCATTTCGAAATTTTATGACAAGCAAACTTACAAATATTGACCACATAGGCAGTAACAATAGTATGTTTGTGATTTCGGAAGTAAAACATACGACTGCTGTCAATATTTAAACATCAAATTATTCTTCCATTGAATATATGTTTGTATTTTTGTATTAAATTTAAAAATAAACTATTATGAAATCATATGATGTTGCTATCATAGGATCTGGGCCTGGTGGCTATGTCGCTGCCATTCGTTGTGCGCAGTTAGGAATGAAAACTGCGATTATTGAAAAATATGCAACCCTAGGGGGTACTTGTTTGAATGTAGGATGCATTCCAAGTAAAGCCTTGTTGGATTCTTCGCACCATTATGAAGATGCTGTAAAGCATTTTGAAACGCACGGCATTGAAATTCCTGGTGAGATAAAAGTAAATCTCGAAAAAATGATTGGACGAAAACAAGCTGTTGTGGATCAAACTACAGGTGGAATTGATTTTCTAATGACTAAAAATAAAATTGATGTCTATCATGGTATGGGTGCTTTTAGAGATGCGACTCATATTACGATTAGCGGTGATACCAAAGAAGAAATTGAAGCTAAATATAGTATCATTGCCACGGGAAGTAAACCAACGACTTTACCATTTGCAACGGTAGATAAAGAACGTATTATTACATCTACTGAAGCGTTGAAATTAAAAGAAATTCCAAAACACTTAATCATTATTGGTGGAGGTGTGATTGGATTGGAACTTGGACAGGTTTACAAACGACTGGGATCAGAAGTTACGGTAATTGAATATATGGATCGTATCATTCCAACAATGGATGCTGGGCTTTCTAAAGAATTAAATAAGGTTTTTAGAAAACAAAAATTCAATATTAATGTTTCACATAAAGTAACACATGTTGAACGTAAGGGAACTGAGGTGACTGTGAAAGCAGAAAACAAAAAAGGGGAATTAGTTGAGTTTAAAGGAGACTATTGTTTAGTTTCTGTAGGACGAAGCCCTTTTACAGCAGGTCTAAATGCTGAATCAGCAGGTGTCAAGTTAACGGATAGAGGCCAAGTTGAAGTAAACCAGCACCTACAAACCTCTGCGCCTAATATTTATGCTATTGGCGATGTTGTTAAAGGGGCAATGTTGGCTCATAAAGCTGAAGAAGAAGGCGTTTTTGTAGCGGAAACTATAGCAGGTCAAAAACCACATATCGATTATAATTTAATTCCTGGTGTTGTCTACACGTGGCCTGAAGTTGCCTCAGTAGGAAAAACAGAAGAACAACTCAAGGAGCAAGGAATTACTTACAAATCAGGGCAATTTCCAATGCGGGCTTTGGGACGTAGCCGTGCGAGTATGGATTTGGATGGATTTGTTAAAATCTTAGCCGATCAAGCAACAGATGAGGTTTTAGGAGTCCATATGATTGGTGCGCGTTGTGCGGATTTAATTGCTGAGGCTGTTGTAGCCATGGAATTTAGAGCCTCAGCCGAAGATATCTCTAGAATGTCTCATGCACATCCAACATTTGCAGAAGCCATAAAAGAAGCAGCTCTCGCTGCCACTGAAGACCGTGCATTACATATCTAATAAGTATTAAAACTTAGCTTAAAGCTCTCCATATTGGAGAGTTTTTTTTTACTCCTATTTTATTATTTTCATTTTAAACGCTTTGTAGTTATTAATTTTATTATATTTAACTAGTTGATTAACAGTAATTTGCATAATGTTTTTTTAAAATAGTTAAACAAAATTAGTAATAACAAATTGGTATTGGTTTTTAAGATGCCAATGATAATACATAAATCTAGCTTTGAATGATTCTCATTTACCACATAAACTAACCGACGAAGCGTTAGTGGAGCTAATAATAACATCTCATGATCCCTTGCTTTTTAAGATCTTATATGAGCGTTATGTTTTTACAGTGTTTAATAAATGCTTGAGTTTCTCAAAAAACAATCAAGAAGCGGAAGATATTTGTCAAGATATTTTTATAAAATTATTGATTAAAATTAAAAGTTTTAAGGGGGATTCAAGATTTTCAACCTGGATGTACTCTTTCACCTACAATCATTGTGTAAATTATTACCATCGAAATAAGTTCAAAAAGTACGAAAAAAACATACTGAATATTGAGCAAATGGATGATGAGGTTCCAGTGCAAGCCAGTAACGATGATCTTGAACAGCTACTTAAATTAAAAAAACTGAAAATAGCGATGGGGCTCATTCCAAATGAAGATAAAGAAATTTTAATACTAAAGTACCAAGATTTTAAAAGTACAAAAGACCTGATGAAACTTCATAATGCTGGAGAAAGTGCTATTAAAATGAGATTAAAACGTGCCAAAGAAAAACTCCTAGGTGTATATAACGTTGTGTATTGTTAAGCCATGCACAAACTTTTATTTTTTATTGCGCTTATTATAATTTTTATCTCCCCTCGTTTTTGGTTTTTTATATTTTTTTGCAATCATGAATTTGTAAGAACCTCCTAAGTTTTCTTTTTTATTTTTATCTTTTTTCTCGTGAAAAGCAGGTCCAGGCGCATCCTCGTCTCTTTGTTTGTGTGGGTTGTAAGGCTCTTTCATTTGCGGTCGTTCTTCTTCTATGAGCTCTGTTGAAATTTCGACAATATCTGGGATCTTTAAAGTTTCAATTTTCATTTGCATTAAAGCTTCAATATTATCTTTAGAATCGATTTCATTATCTTTAGAAAGTAAAATACTTGTTCCCTTTCGTTTTGCCCGCCCTGTTCGTCCAATACGGTGCATGTAATTTTCTGGATACTCAGGAGTATCAAAATTAATTACATGAGATACATCATCAATATCCAATCCACGAGCCATCACATCTGTTGCAACTAAAATTCTATTAATACCCTCTCTGAATTGTTCAATACTTCGCAAACGGTAGTTCTGGGTTTTATTGGAATGAATCACACAACATTCGTCATTAAAAACTTCTTCAAGAGAATCAAAAAGACGGTCTGCCATTCGTTTATTAGAAACAAAAATGAGCACACGATGATATACATCGCGTTCCTCCATCAAAAAACGAATCAAGTTCACTTTTGTATAATAATTGGGAACATCGTAACGAAATTGCATAATATTTTCGAGTGGTGTTCCAGAAATGGCTACTGAAATTCGCTCTGGATCTATAAAAAAATCGGTAATCAAAGCATCCACATCTATAGTCATTGTAGCCGAAAACATAATATTTTGACGGCGTTCTGGTAGCAAATCAAAAATATTAATTAATTGGTGTCTAAAACCCAAATCAAGCATCACATCTACTTCGTCAATGACCACTTTTTGAATGCTTTTAAGTTGTAACACACGACTCAATGCCAAGTCATACAAACGTCCAGGAGTTGCCACAAGAATATCAATTCCTTCTGCTATTTGTCGTTTTTGAGTGTTGATATTGGTCCCTCCATAAACACCTAAAACACGATTGTTCGCATAAACATTTAATTCATTTAAAGAGTCCACTACCTGAACTACAAGTTCTCTAGTGGGAACTAAAATCAAAATACGAGGGTTCTCTTGTGTAGAATATGTGAGGTTTCTTACTAGAGGTAAGGAGTAAGCCAATGTTTTACCTGTACCTGTTTGGGCAATTCCAACCACATCTTTTCCTGAACAGATGACGCTAAAAGCTTCCTTCTGAATGGGAGTGGGTTCTATAAATCCTAAATCCTGAAGCGCATTGCTTAGGGGAGTGGTTAATTTAAAGTCTTCGAAAGATAACATTGGAACTAATTTTGCTTCAAAGGTAAGGTATTCTTGTAAAGTGACGATTTATTATTTAGAACTGATTAACTTTGTATTGAAAACAAACAGTCATTGCGAGACCAAAAACAAATTACATTACGTTCGGTAGAAGCATTTAAAACTCAGATATTAGCTTGGGCTCAACAATTTGATGATATTGTTTGGCTTGATTCTAACAAGTACCTACAACCTCATAGTAGTTATGATTCTGTCCTAGCGGTGGATGCTTTTACGAGTATCCAGACCGATTCTTTTAATGGTTTTAAAAAATTAAATGAATACCAGTCTATCACTAATGATTGGATTTTTGGATACCTTTCATATGACTTGAAAAATGACTCAGAACCTCTAAAATCACAAAACTTTGATGGACTCAATTTCCCAGACT
>Ga0209534_10000901_pt1 | contig 32313 bp, 39 predicted proteins | sample COG_07_FD_184751 | JGI IMG/M metagenome (GOLD analysis project Ga0209534, IMG submission 184751) | Pelagic Microbial community sample from North Sea - COGITO 998_met_07 (SPAdes) (version 2) | ecosystem: Environmental > Aquatic > Marine > Neritic zone/Coastal water | place: Helgoland, sampling...
ATCAGCTAAAAGCAGTTAAGCAAACTGTTGCTAAACAATCCGCTACTAATTGGTCTGACATCGCAAAACTTGCAAAAGAGGTACAATAATGTTTGAAGTTGGAATGGGTGTTATTCGTAAGTATGGTGGCAAAACTGGCTCTATTGTTGATATAATGTATGATAAAAAAGTAGGCGAAGATATTTACTTGGTTCGTTGGGATGCTACACAAAAAGCAGGATATTACACACAAGCAGTGTTAGAAGGCCGTCACTATATTGTAACCGAAGAGGTAATTTGGTAATGCTTTACAGTGTAATCGGCGGTACTAAAAAAGAACGAGCAGCAGTTACTGAAGCACTGTGGTTTGCTAAAGAATATTGGTTACCACGGCATCGTAAACTTGCTGTTGATGTAGAGATTACAAAACATTTAGATGTTGATGCCGATTGTTTTGAAGGCGATGATGATCGCGAATATGAGATACGTGTTAAGCGTGGACTTGATTACGAGGATCTAGTTACTGCAATCTTTCATGAATTTGTACATGTTAAACAGGATGTACTGAAAGAATATCCCATGTTTGAAGTTAGCGATATTGCATACTTTGATCGTCCTTGGGAGATTGAAGCATATGCTGAGCAAGAAAAAATGTTAGAAAGTTTCAAAAAACTTGCAGAAAAAGGTTGACAAGTAAGACGTCTTACTATATATTATAAGAGTAAGTTAAAAAAACGGAGTGAGAACCAAATGCAGAATGAAATTAAAACACTAATCCAAAAAGCCAAAGCAGACTACACCAAGTTCGTAATGAGTGGTGGCCGAGGTATGCCAGAGCCAGACAGCTACTTTGGTAAAACACTTGCTAATTTTGAAGATAGTTTTACTATCAAAGAAGGCAGCAAATATATTAAACTCATCCGTGATAATGGTGTTTGGGGCTTTATTGTTAAAACTGACAAGGATAAAAAGTTCCTCAAAGGTGATATCCTCAAAGCCGCAGGATACAATACACCTGCTCGCAATAAAGCACGTGGTAACATTTTTGCTGATTCATTCAGCGTTGCTTGGACTGGTCCACATTACCTCAAGTAGGAGTCGGCGAATTGACTATTGTAGATAAAGCAAGATACTTCGCAACAGCAGCCCACGCTGCTGTTGGACAGAAGCGCAAATACAGTGACGATGATTATATTGTTCACCCTATTCGTGTTGCAAATCTTGTTAAACAATCGGGCGGTACTGAAGCAATGATAGCTGCCGCATACTTACACGATGTTGTGGAGGATACAGATGTTACTGTGGATACTATCACTAGCCTGTTCGGCAGTGTTGTTGCAAGCCTTGTGGAAGACCTCACAGATGTTAGTAAGCCCAGTGATGGTAACCGTGAAGCACGTAAAACCATTGACAGGCTACACACCGCAGATGCAAGTGCTGATGCGCAGTTCATAAAGTGTGCTGACATCATCGACAACGCATATGACATCGCTGACAACGATCCCAGTTTCTGGCGAGTTTATCAGAGAGAAATGAGTTTGCTTTTGGATGAAATGTCCAGAGTACGTGGAACTGATATTTGGAATCAAGCACAACAAGCAATAGCACAAAAAAAGGCAGCTTAGGTTGCCTTTTCGCTTGACAACAAGACTTCTTGGTGTTATAGTATAAGAGTAAGTTAAGGAGAATATGATGCATACCAAACAAGATTATGAATTTGTAAATGAAGCAGACGCAATTGAGTTTGCAGAACGACAAAAGGTGCCATATGATCCAAGTGCAGATGTTTATGTGCGTGGTCCATTTCTGGTAGATGAAAAAGAAACATTCAAAGATATGGATTGGGTCACTCCACGTGAACCTTATTGGAAAGTAACAGTGGAAGTATACAAATAAGAGGAGATAGCAAATGGGTGCTATGAAATCAATGATAATGGATGCTGAAGAGCAGTGCTGGGACCAAGTGTCCGACATTATTAAAGAAAGTGAATATGTGAGTGAAGCAATGAACCGAGCAAGTGCAGTGTTTGCACAAGCTGGTTTAATTGGCTACCTCAGTGTGTCGGACATTGACGAAGGCGTCAGTGAAATGTGGGCAGAACAATTTAGTGGGAGTAACTAATATGAATCAACTTCAAACAGCAATTGATGCAATTCGTGCTATTGATAATCAATCAGACTTGAATGTGCTAGCAACTGAATGGAAGCGTCAAATGAGCTACATCGGCAGCAAAGCCAAACGTGGTCTTAAAAAAGGCGACACCATTCAATGGGAGTCACGTGGCTTTGTGCGTACAGGAACAATTATTAAAATGAATACCAAGACTGTTGAAGTCCAGGATGCAGGTGCTACTCCATTTGGACGCACTGTGACACGTATTCCAGCTAGTATGATTGTTGGAAAGGTTGCGGCGTGAAAACACTAGACACGCATCAACAACTGTTTGTGATCACCGCAGAAGAGTGCGGTGAACTCACACAAGTTTGTAGTAAGATTCTTCGTCGAGCTACAGTAGACGACAAGTATCAAAAAAAACTACTAGAAGAAGCAGGCGATGTTTACTGTATGTTGGATCTTATGGTGCAACACGGTTACCTAACATGGGACGATATTCAAAAAAGATCCAATATTAAAAAAAGTAAATTGCTTAAATGGAGCAATTTAATAAAATAAATATCATTATGATACACATAAAGACCGACCCCATTGTGTTTACTTGGGAAGATATTGAACAGTTTAAACGAGACAATCCGAGAACTGAATACTGTTTGGAAACAGAGTATCAAGGAATACAATACGCAATATTTTATGGAGGCTTTCCTTGTCGTTATCAATGTGCATACTACACAGACGATCAATGGAAATGGTCCAACAAACCAGCAGTTAAAACATACGACAAACACTGTGAATGGATAGAGGATTTAGAATTTGTTGCTGTCCAAGCAGATGATGGAGATGTTATCTACAGTAGGTATCCTACAGAGCGTAGGACCAGTGATGATGGTAGTGTGTGGGTTTGCGGTGATCGTGTTAGCGACACCAGTAAACAGTGTAAACTAACAGTTTTTAAAGGTAGAGTGGAGTATTGGCAATGACAAAGAAACGACAATCAAAGCTGGACTTTGAAAGTTCAATGGGCGAAGATGATTTTGGACTAATTATTGGAAAAAATGGTGAATTAAAAGGATTGTTTGTTCCTGACTCACTAAACGATGAACTGGACTTTGTGCCAGAAACCATTGTAACAATTCTAGAAGATGTATACGGATTGGATATGGGCGAAGAGGCAACTATTCATTGAGACGAGGCCGCACCAGAGATCCACGTGAATATATAGAAATACGCTGTAAACAACTGATTGATGATAGACGCAAAGCCAAAGAGTCAATCGACAAGGAATGGTATTGGCGTATAATCAGTGAATTACGATATGTATTGGATATCATTGACGACAAAAAAAAGTAAAAAAGATTTCTTTTTAGGCATCTTTTCGCTTGACAGTATGACGTCTTGGTGCTATATTATATGAGTAAGTTAAGCAAACAGGAGTTACTAAATGCAGTTTTTTGAAATGACAGATCGCCAACATCAAGCAACACAGATGGGTGAGTATATGACTCAGTTGACATATCGTGTTGAAGATAATCAATTGGCTCTAGATCTGATGCGTGTTGCTGAAAAGCTCGAGAGCTTGGATGCACTGTTTGGTACTCGTTATGACAGAGACTTTAGTGCTAAAGAAAAAGCACTAGTAAACAGTGTCAAAACAATGATGAAACGAGACAATATGTGATTTATAGCTACGACAAGCTGAAAAAATTAGCAAGGAAAGAATAAATGGAATTATTTTCTACATTGATTTATATTCATCAATGTCATTTTGAAGAAGGCCAGGCAGTGGAAAAAGAAGCTCAGTGGATGGCTGATAAATTCGAACGAGATGTTGGTTACCAAAAACACCCTGGTTGGGAAAAAGATACACACAGTTTAAGTGATCCTACGTTTGAATCAAATATTGTAAAAAAATATCGTGTTTATAAAGTACAGGATAAAATTAATCATTGTGTTGAACAGTATCTAAAACAGCTAAGACACACCGAAGATACTGTTAATGGATTTACAATGACCAGCAGCTGGCTTACTAACACTGCTCCCGGAGAATATGCTAAATTGCATAATCACGGAACAGCAGACATATCAGGCGTACTGTATGTTCGATCTGATCCAAATACAAGTGGCAACTTGTATTTTCAAAATCATGATCCTATTAAAAGCAGTACACCACTAACAAAAATGCTCCCTAGCCAAGCAGACATACCGGCTGCAACTGGACTAATAGTTCTATTTCCAGGATGGTTAATGCACGGAACACGAATGAATCAATCTGAAGAAAACAGAATTAGTTTGTCATTTAATATCAATTTAAATTAAATTTAGGTTGACACTAAGACATCTTGATGCTATAGTATAAGAGTAAGTTAAGAAGAAAGACGAACTAGAAATGAATAAAAATTTAATATTAACCGATGTCGATGGTGTACTGCTTGATTGGGAAACTGCTTTTCATGATTGGATGGAGAGCAAACAGTTCAAGCGGTTGAGTGTTGGTACATATGATATGCATACGGCATATGGTATTACCAAAGAACACAGCAAGACATTGGTTAAAGAGTTTAACAGTAGTGCTTGGATGTGTTGTTTGCAACCACTGCGGGATGCAGTTTGGGGAGTTGAGCAGCTGGCTAACGCTGGTTACCGATTCGGTGTTATTACTAGTTTGAGTTTGGATCCCTATGCTAAAAAACTACGGGAAGAGAACTTAGCAAAGTATTTTGGAGATGTGTTTGAGTTTGTTCAGTGCTTGGACACCGGAGCAGACAAAGACGAAGCTTTACTACCTTACAAGGACAGTGGCTTGATCTGGATTGAAGACAAGCCTGAGAATGCTAAGTTGGGAGCCGACTTTGGGCTTAAAACTTTTATGCTACGTCATGCACACAACGCTACTTTTAATTACGACGGTGTTACGAATGTAGACAACTGGACTCAAATTGTAAATTCGTTTAAGCGTTAAGCTTCGTCGTAAATGTTTAGTACGTCTGCTACAACGGGGTGTCTCTCTACATCCCGTTTTTCAAATTGCACATGAGCAATTGAATTAACACTAGCTGTGTTATATTTGTTTAAGAAGTCTGCTAAACCATTATTTGTAAATCCTCTGTCATGTTGAGCGAGGTCACCTGTTACCACAATCTTACTACCTTCGCCTATGCGTGTAAGCAACATCTTGGTTTGTTCTTGTGTTGCGTTTTGCATTTCGTCTGCGATGATCCATGCACGTTTAAATGTTCTGCCCCGCATATATGCTAGTGGCGATATTTCAATGGTTTTATTTTCTACCATTTGTAGTACTTTTTTAGGATCGTAGTGTTCTTCTAAGAAGTCGAAAATTGGTCGTGTCCAGGGTTCCATTTTAGCTTTTAGGTCGCCGGGTAAAAACCCGTGTTGTTCGTCAACACTTACGGCGGGCCTAGTAATTACAATACGGTCTACTTCGTTGTCTTCTAATTTGCGTATACCCATTTGTACAGCCAACATGGTTTTGCCTGTTCCTGCTGGCCCAGTTGCAAATACTATGTGTTTTGAGTTGCTGTCTAGGTGCTCAAGAAGATCTTCTTGATGCAAATTACGAGGTAGGATTTGTAGTTTCTTTCTGCGATAGTCTTGCAGTTCGATCACCATATCGTTAAATGAACCTTTCGGTTGTTGTTTTCTTGCTCTTTTAGCCATTATGTTGTAAACTCCATGTTATGTCTGCGAGCCCATGTTGTCTACACTACTACTTATACAAAAGGACTAAATACATACATGAAAGAGATCGAAGAATTAAAAGCAACCCTAGACAATCTTGTGGATTCAAGCAGTGACTTAAACGTGCTGATTGAATTTGAAGAAGTATTAGATAACCTAAATATATACGCCTATAAAAATTGGGAGTACGGAGAAGTTGTTGCTGGCCCAGAAGTCAGCAAGTACTGGATCACAGTAACACTGATGTATCCACGTAAACTTATGCCCGATCCAGATGCGGCAATGAGATTGACCAAGCACGGTGCTAGAGTATTTTTTGGAAAAGAAGTATTCATTGAACCAGTTAAAGTTGTTACACCCGACGATCTTCAAGAACCAGATGAAAACAACAAGCGTAAACCAAAACGCAAAAAGACTCCGGTTTGGTTAGTGCGTATCGAAATGCCCAGACAGTTTGTGGATGATTTTGAATCAAACAAAATTACAATTAACGGGATGGACATTGACATGAGTGAAGTGGAAAGTGCATACGATTCGGATTATGACAACGAAATGAATCCGGACAAACAAGATTTAGGAATAGAATAATGACAGATTTAAACAGAATGAGACATCTTGCTGGTCTAACAATGGAGTCGGCTAGAGGACTACTAAAAGAATATACACCAAGTAATGAAGGTGTAGATAATTGCGCCCATTGTGGATGTGAAGTAGGAAGCCCTAAACCAGGATGCGATTGTAAAGAAGACTGTCACTCGTCAGTAAATGAAGCAGGTTTTGAGGACTAAGCAATGACAGTAAAATATGGTGAAATGATAAATTTAGTTAATAGTACAATCAGCATTGATCAGTACAAGCCTAAGATCGGCGAAGCTAATGAAACAGTTGTGCTTGCGCTTGAAGTGAATCAAGAAGGTGCAGCAAATGACCTCAGTAACCTAATTGAAACAGACGTTGTAGAATGTTTGGATGTTGACACAAGCCAGGGTCCAAACAATAACGGAAATTATTTGGTATTTGTAGAATTTACCAGAGACAAAAAACTACACAGCAATATTATGGAAATAATGAAAGTTGTGGGCAATGCTACTACAATTACAGAGTGGCAGTATGAGTTCTACAAAGGCGATTCACCAACAGAACTCAACGAACAAAATTTAAGTGAAACAGTACTTGACAATCAAGAACAATATGTGCTAAAGTATGCACAAGCGCCTGAAGAAACAACAGAAGATCTTGACAGAGTTAAACAACTCGCAGGACTATAATGGCCAAAGAAGAAGTTCTAAGTTTTGCAGGTATCGTCATTGAATGTTTACCCAGTACATTATTTAGAGTAAAATTAGAAAATGAACACATAGTTATTGCAACTATAAGCGGAAAGATTCGTAGACATAATATTAATATATTACTAAACGACAAAGTCGATGTAGAAATAACCCCGTATGACCTGTCAAAAGGTCGTATTGTTTATAGGCACAAATAAAATGTTACATAGAATATACGGAACAATTATTATAGTAGGTATCCTCGGTGTAGTAGGCTGGTTTGGATATCAATATTATGTGAGTACACAAAATGCTATTAGGCAACTCACATCTAATAATGCAAAACTTGAAACTTCGTTACAAACAACTACTGCATCGTTTGATGCATATCGAGAAAACGTACAACAAGAGATTGAGAATTTTAAAGCAGAGCTAGTAAGGCAACAACAACTAAATGAAGAGCTAGGATCAAGCCTACAAGCTGTACAAGAAGCAAATCAAAAGATTGCTGAGCTGTTATCAAACACAGATATTATTAAAAATAGTTTAGCAGACCCAACACTAAGTGAAAGCAAGATAAATGAAGAAATTGATTTTATATTCGGCGCTATTGGGTGCAGCACTGGCGGTGAGTGCTTGCTCCCGCCTCCAGCCCGTAGAAAAAATAGTAACAGTACCGACGGTAGTGGAAACACCGGAGATTGATGCACCTACTATTCGTATAGTACCAAGACCCAGTCCTGTAGAATTAAAAAATGCAGACATCGTTGTTGTGACTGAAGCGAACATAGCGGCTGTTATTGAACGTATTAAAACAGAGCAAGGCGACTTTGTGTTGTACGCTATGACTGCACAGAGTTTTGAAAGTCTTGCACTAAACTTCGAACAGATTAAAAAGTTTATCGAAGAACAAAATGCTATTATACTTTACTATGAAGAATCTGTAACGCCCACTGATGACTGATCCATATCGTATACTGGGCGTTAATCGTAGTAGCAGTGACAGCGAGATCAAACTTGCATATCGTCAATTAGCAAAAAAACATCATCCTGACAAGGGTGGCAACAGTGAACATTTTGCTAATATAAACGCAGCCTATGACAACATTAAAGATCATAATGCCCGTCAAAATTTTGACAACGAACCGTCAAATTTCCAACAGTCGCAACCTAGACAGAATCCGTTCGGACATAACTTTGGCGCAGGGTTCGATGATATGTTTAATAATATGTTTGGCCAAAATTTGCATCCAAATGCAAGGCGACCGCATAGGCAACAACCACGGCATGTAAATATTACACTACAAGCAACACTAGAAGAAGTGTACAGTTGTATTGAAAAAAATATTAATATTACCATGCCTAACGGACTAAGTAAACCAATAAAATTAAAAATACCTCCCGGAGTACACGACGGAGCACAAGTTAGATATCCTGGTATGTCACCCGATGGAGCAGACTTGTTAGTAGTGTATAAAATTATTTCTCATTCAATATTTACGGTTGAAGATTATAATCTACATATGCAATTAAATGTAAATTTAGGCGATGTAATGTTAGGTGCAGATAAAGTTATAACGACCCTTGACAATCGCTCAATAAAATTGCATATTAAAGCAGGCACACAAATTGGAACTAAGTTTAGAATACGTGAATCCGGAATGCCCAGACCAGGAAACTCCAATGGAGATTTGTTCATTGAAATTAAAGCACATATACCAATACTAGACGAGAGCGATTTAAATAAAAGTTTTGCAGACGTATTAGCTACTAAGCTAAGTAATTAATAGTAACGAGGAATATAATGTCAGATAGAATAGAACATATTGTAGAGAAAACATTTAGACTTAGTAAAGATTATAAACATCAGTACGTGCAGATTGAACACCTGTTGGCAATTATACTCGACAGTGAGGAAGTGGAAGACATATTCGTCGACTTTGGATTAGAAGCCAAAGACGTTAGTAGAAAAATATACGAATACCTAGAGACAGAGTTAGAAACAGTTAGCGTCGACATTGAAGACCCGCAACCTAAAAAAACTATTATGTTGGAACGTGTGTTCCACAGAGCATTTACACAAGCATTGTTTAATGGTCGTAACAACTTAGATCCAAGAGACTTATTGATCAGTATTCTCAGTGAGAAAAACACACCAGCAACTTATATACTCAGCTTGTACGGTATTACTAGAGAAACTATTGTTAATTACATTACTGATCAAGACGTTAATAAAAATAGTGAAGCAGTTAAAAATCAACCTAGTAAACAAGAAAGAATGTTACGCAAATATTGTGACAATCTAAATGAACTCGCCGGTGAGGGAGACATTGACCCTATTATAGGCAGAGAAGAGCAGCTGGAGCAATTGGTCCAGACAGTAGCGAGAAGAAAGAAAAACAATGTAATACTAGTAGGAGAGAGTGGTGTTGGTAAAACTGCTATTGCAGAAGGACTGGCATATCTTATCAATGAAGGTCGTGTTCCTGAAATTATTGAAAACAACACAATTTACAGTTTAGACATTGGCGCACTACTAGCAGGCACAAAGTTTAGAGGAGACTTTGAAGAACGTATCAAAGAAGTACTTGAGATACTAGAAGATCGACCCAAAACCATATTGTTTATTGATGAAATACATATGATTATGGGTGCAGGTAATGCAGGGCAAGGCAGCATGGATGTTGCTAACCTACTTAAACCAGCACTGCAAAAAGGCAAACTACGCTGTATTGGCGCAACAACATACGACGAATACAGAGAACATTTTGAAAAAGACAAGGCACTGAATAGAAGATTTTACAAAGTAGATGTGCCAGAGCCCAGTGTAGAAGATGCAAAACGTATTGTGGTAAACAGCATATCTGCATATGAATTGTTCCATGAAATTGCATTTGAAAAAAGTGCAATACATGGCGCAGTCGATTTAACACATCAATACTGGCATAATAGATTTTTACCAGACAAAGCATTTGATGTATTAGATGCAGCCGCTGCAAGACAAAAACTAGTGCCTGCAGAATCACGCAAGAGTGTGTTAGAGCTAGATGACATACGTTACGAAGTAGCCAAACTCACAAGGCTTCCAGTTGATCAACTAGTGCTTACACAAGACAGTGAATACAAAAAAGAACAGCAAGTAAATATCGAACGTGCAGTCAAAACTAAAGTGTTCGGTCAAGATGAAGCAGTAGACAAACTAGCAGATAGTTTGTATATCGCTAAAGCAGGTCTTAAAGATCCCAACAAGCCAATCGGTTGTTATTTGTTTACAGGCCCAACAGGTGTTGGTAAAACAGAAACAGCCAAACAGCTCAGTGAAATTATGAGCATAGAACTATTACGGTTTGACATGAGTGAATATCAAGAAAGACACACAGTAGCAAAACTAATTGGCGCTCCTCCCGGATATGTAGGATATTCCGAAGGCGGTACAGGTAGTGGATTATTAATTAATAAACTAGAAGAAAATCCAAATTGTATTCTATTGTTGGATGAAATCGAAAAAGCCCACCCAGATGTAAGTAACGTACTACTACAGATTATGGACAACGGAATGGTTACGTCGAGTGATGGTAAAACTGTTAGTGCTAGAAATGCTATTATTATTCTCACCAGTAACTTAGGTGCAAGAGATGCAGAAAAGCATGGCATCGGATTTGGTGCTAGTAGTACAAACACTGATGCACAAAGTGAGGCAGTTAGTAGTTTCTTTGCGCCAGAGTTTAGAAATAGACTGGATGCAGTTGTGCAGTTTAAGAAACTGGATCGTAAACTTATGCACAATGTAACACGTAAGTTCTTGGGAGAACTTTGCGATATGCTTATGGAACGTGCAGTTAAATTACATTACAATGACGAAGTAGTAGAATGGCTTACTCAAAAAGGATTTAATGAAACAATGGGTGCAAGACCAATGGCAAGAGTTATTAATGAAAAGATCAAAAAGCCACTTGCTAAACAAATTCTATTCGGAGAAGACGTAGACACAGTATTTTTAACTATAGTGGAGGATGACGTTGATATCGAAACAATTAAGGCAACGTCCTGATTTTAAGTTAAACACAAAAGTATACTATCAAAAACATACATGGAGAGTTGCGTTTGCACAACCTGCTTGGCGTGATAAGGATAAAATTGCAATACAAGACGCTTGGTATCGCAATAGACAAATATGCGAATACCTCAGCGATTACGAAAGCACCAGTTGGAAAACTAGAGCTGATGCACAGTATTTCGTTTACTTAACAAGACCTGACAGGATACCAGAACTAATAGAACGTTGGGGAGATAGTCTAGTAGAGATTTCTGGGCCTATTAATGAAAAGCATCAAGACATCATGCTTGCAGATTTGCAAGTGGTTACTCGTAGCAAATTATGGTATAACAAATACAGATACAAAATAAGTAGCCAACGACACGGGCATGAGGATCAGGAAATATTCGAAGATATGCAAAACTTCTGCTTGGATAGTTTAGAACCTGATTGTTATAAATTAAACGATACGTTTAGAAGAACTACTAAAGAATACCAAAAGCGTATGCTAAACTTGCAAACAAAACTTAATTCATTCAGCCCTCGCAGTTTGTTTCATAATCGTACAATCCCGTGGTCATCGTATACAGCAACAGGCAGTATCTATCTTGTTAATCACGACGATGTAGTTACACTGCATATGATGTATAAATCATATATAACCACTAGTCAGAAAGTCATTACCTTCGACGAACTTGAATAAATACTATTAACACGAAGGGTATTTCAATGGCAAAAATGAATGAAGATATGGTCATTATCAAAGTCAGCGAACTGCTGAAAGATAGTGATAAAGGCCGTAAAATTCTTAATCACGAAATAGTAAGCACTATAGAAGCGGCTGTCCAAGAACTAGTTGGAACCGGAAAATTAGTTGAGATTATACAAGAAGATCGTAATGGTTGATAGATTATTAGAAACAGTTTCATATACAGGTTCGTCAACACTAATTGGTAACAAATTCAAAGGTGACGGCTTTTACGGCATGAGTGATGGTTTGCATACATTTGAAATTAGTTTAACTGGTTTTATCGGTAAAATTAAAATACAAGGTAGTTTAGAGGCTACTCCCGGTGAAAATGATTGGTTCGACACTGACATTGGAAACGGAAGTCAAACAATAGATACAACTGGACTTATACAATCTGCAACTAAGACAACAATCGAATACACAGGTGCAGAAACAAGTATAAACGCTTACAATGTAACAGGCAATTTAGTATGGGTGAGAGCATACATTTTTGATTGGACTGAAGGAAGCATACAAAGTATAAAGATGAACCGTTAAGGAATAAAAATGGCAAAGCAGACAGTTAACATAGGTAGTGGAGAATTAACAGGTAACGGTGAAAGTATTCGCAGTGCTTTTAATAAAATCAACGGCAATTTTGACGAACTATACAGCGGTGGCAGTAGTGTTGATTTAACCAGTATTAGTTCGAGTATCATACCAAGCCAAAACGTACAGTATGATTTGGGCAGCACCACAAATAGATTCAGAGATTTATATCTAAGTGGTAACACCATTACCATTGGCACTGCTACTATCAGTGTTGACAATGCTGGGCGTATTGTATTCAGTGATCCAACAGTGAGCATTGGTACAGAAACTATCAGAGGCGATATTGAAGACGCTAACGGTAACACAATTTTTGACAGTACTACAGGTGCTGTTAGTAACTTACAAGGTGAACCAGGAAGTTACTATTTAGATTATACAAACTTTACTAATACTCCTACTATACCCACAGACGTTAGCGATCTCACCGACACAGGTGGATTGATTGGCGGCACTGCGTTCAGCGGTGCTTATGCAGATTTAACAGGTAAACCCGGCATTGATGAAATAGTCGGTGTGGGATCAACTACATCAAGAGCTCTTACTGTAGGAGATTTAACTGTTACTAGTTTAGCAGGTGCTGGTGGACTTAGTGGTTTCTCAGCTATTACAGGAGGCGGCACTGGTAACATTACTGGTTACAACAACATCACCGCTGCAAATAGCCTCACAGTAGCAGGTCAAAGTTTTGTTGGTACTGACATCATTCAATGGAATACAGCATACGGGTGGGGCGATCACAGCACCGCTGGTTATCAAACGTCAGCAGATCTAAATTCAGATATTGACGCACACTTAAATCAAAATGACCCAGCTAGTGGTTATGTACTCAGTTGGAATGGCACTGACTATATATGGGTAGCACAAACAGGTGGTGATGGTAGCTCAACACTAACAGATCTTACAGACACAACTATTACAACACCTGCAATAGGCGAAATATTAAAATATAACGGCAGTGCTTGGATAAATGACACAATCGCATCAATTCCCACTGACACTGATTCACTAATAGAAGGTTCGGCTAGTTTCTATTATACACAATCAAGATTTGACAGTTCGTTTGCTGCTAAAAGCACAACTGATTTAAGCGAAGGCACCAACTTATATTATACGGATGCTCGTGTACTATCTTACCTAACAACCAACAATTATGCTACACAAACATATGTAGACACAGAAATTGCAGACTTATCAACCACAGCGCCAGAAATGCTGCAAACGCTACAAGACATTGGCACTTTGTTGGATGACAGTGCGAACTTAGAAACTGCACTTACTACTTCAATTTCGCAAAAACTAGCAATTACAGATTTTGATACCTATTTTGATAATAGACTTGCAGTCAAAGACACTGACAATTTAAGCGAAGGTACAACAAATCTTTACTTCACAAATCAACGTGCAATTGATGCATTTACTGCATCGGGAGACATTAGTTTAAGCAGCGGCGGTGCGATTAGTTTTAATAATACTAGTGGATACTTGACCACTGTAACCATAACTGATATTGACAGCGGAAGTAATATTCAGACTGCGGATACCTGGACAAGTACAGACAATACAATTGCTACAACAGGTGCTATTGCAGCAAAAATTGCTGCGGATATAGCACAGGTTACATTTGATGACATTACAACAACTGGTTCAACTACAGCAAACACAATCACAGTTGGTGGCCTTACTACTGGTAGCATTACCGGAGTTGCTGACACAGTAGACTTCAATAATGCAACTATTACAAATGTAAGCATGGACTATGGAACATACAGTGGAGCATGAGATTAAGATGATAAAAGGAGCACATAGTGTCTAACTTACTATTCAAGAGAAATAACAATCAAGGAGTTGCTCCTAGTGTTAGTGAACTAGAACTAGGTGAACTAGCTCTGAACACATATGATGGTACAATATACACCAAAGTAGATAGAGCAGGTGCGCAAAGCGTAGTTGCTATCCCTAACGGAGATGGTGCATTTCAAACTGGTGTACTATACGTTGCTAAGAATGGAGACGATACCAATAGTGGTAAAACTCCCGGCACTGCCAAGCTGACAATAGCTTCGGCTGTAGCAGTTGCACACGAAAATGTATTTGCTCCAACAACACCTGCTCCTGCTGGTTATAGTAGTGCCATTGCACTGCTAAAAGCAAACAAGGCTTTCTTACAAAGTGAAGCTACAGCTTATGTTAACAGTACATATTCCAGTTTAGTCTATGGTGAAAGTAAATGTTACAGAGATATTGGTTTGATCATTGATGCTATTACTACAGATTTAAAATTTGGAGGCAACGAAGAATCAATCTTTGCCGCTAGAAGTTATTTGACTTACTTGGGCAACAATCTAGGAAGTGCTAGTGAAACCAATGCTACTATTGCTGCAATCGGCTATATCAAAAGTATCAGCAGAAATGTTATTCAAAACAGTACAATTATTTCACCTTATCAAAGCAGTGTTACACAGACCGTCAACAACTCATTGACAGGCGGTATAGCTGCAGATGCAAAAATGATTGAACTTTACAACACGATTACAAATGGTATACAAAACGGTGAAGATGATATTGACGCACTAGAGATCAACAATATTGTTATTGAACCACAAACTATTAGAGTAGCTGCTGGCGATTACACAGAAACCAATCCAATTGCACTTCCTCCTTATACCAGTATTGTTGGAGATAGTTTGAGAGCAGTAAGCGTTACAGGTAGTACTGCAACAAAAGATACTTTCCATGTTACACAAGCCAACTATTTAAGTGACATGACATTTAAAGGACATTTGAGTCCTGCCGCTAGTATTGCATTTAGTCCAAGCGGAAATACATTTTTACAAAGAGATGTCCAAAGCTGGACAAGTCCATACATTCAGAATTGTACATCAAGAACAACAACTGGTACAGGAATGAGAGTGGACGGTAGTGTAGCAGGCGGACTACGTTCAATGGTTGTTGATAGCTTTACACAGTACAACGAAGGCGGTATTGGTGTACACTTGCTCAACAGAGGTTATGCACAACTTGTTAGTGTGTTTACAATTTGTTGTCAGGATGCATTCCTTGCAGAAAGCGGAGGCTTCTGTAGTATTACTAACAGTAATAGCAGTTTTGGCACCAATGGACTAAGAGCAACAGGCGTAAGCGAAGAACTTTATTCGGGTGCAGTTGCAACGGCAGGCGGCGATGTAAACCAAAATACAGTCGAAGTAGACGGACTTATAATTAGACCTAACGAAGGCGATGCTGTTAAGTTTGTAGGAGATGATACTTATTACACAATTGCTAGTGCAACAAGTTTGTTTACCACAAACAATCCTGGCAGTTACAATCAAGCCAGCGCACTGCTCACACTCAACAAAGCATACATTGGCGCTGAAGTTGTTGATTGGGTCAACACAACATATCCTGGTTTAACATATGACACAGTCAAGTGTGCTAGAGATGTTGAATTAATTGTTGCAGCAATTGCACAAGACTTGATTGACGGCGGAGTTGAAGAAAGTGACAAAGCAGGAAGATTATATTGGGCAGGAACACAAAGCCAAGTAATTGGTCAAGTAGATGAAACAGCAGCGGCAGTTGGTCAAATTGCTCAAGTTGCAGCACAAGTGCTTGCACAAACAGCAATAGGTATGGTAACATCAGGTGCGTTGACAGCTGAAGTAGGAGCAAGTACTACTGTTCAAAGTTTGACCACAGATATTCAGCACACCATACTCAGAGACACAACAGGCAAGAGTGTTATCACACTAGAAGAAAATCTTGCAACAACAAAAACAAATAATACACCTGTAGGCTTCCATTTAAGAAGTCTAATAGGTGCTTCTTCACACACATTTGAATATGTCGGCACAGGTAACTCGATGGAACAAGCTGTGCCATATTTAGGCGGCAGAGGCATACAAGCTAACGAAGTAATAGAAGATACAAACGGAGCAGGTAAAGTAAACTTTACAAGCACTGACCAAAAAGGTGATTTTAGAATTGGTCAGGAATTGGTCATTGAACGTGCTACAGGCACAATTACAGGTAGAACTTTCAATAGAAGTTTATTTGCAGTAATGACTCCGTATATATTAGCGATTACAGATTAAGGAAAATAAAATGGCATTACCACTCAATAACTTTAGAACAGTGACAGCGGTATTAACACAGATCGAATCAACTTTGTACACAACACCAGCAAATCTAACTACTATTGTGTTAGGCGCACAGTGTGCAAACGTTACTACATCTGGTGCAACTGTAACATTTGTTTACAGTAAAGACGGCGTAGACACTGAACTATTAAAAGATTTTGTCGTACCGCCCAACGATGCAGTTAACATTGTTAGCGGTAAATTGGTTCTCGAAACAGGATCAGTAGTCAAAGCATTGACAGGCACAGATCAAAGTTGTAAAGTAACATTAAGTATTCTGGAAACATCAAATGAGTAATAGCAGACTGACCAGTGGAAGAGTTTTAAAAACTCCTAGTATACAAGTAACAGCAGACAGATATCAATATCTTGGATTGAATCAAGCAGAACCAGACTTGGGTGTGGCTGCAATTGATGGACAAGTATTAACTAGTTCTACTACTGGTACAAGAAGCTTTGTAACAGCAAACTTGCAATTCATAGCAGACAATGGCGCTACAAGCACCACTGCACTAGTAGCTGACGTCACAGGTAACTTGACAGGTAACGTTACTGGTGATGTTACAGGTACAACCAGCGATATTAGTAATCACGACACAGATACATTGACTGAAGGTACAAGCAATTTGTATTTTACAACAGACAGAGCTAGAAGTTCATTTACTGCTGGCACTGGCATTACAATCAACAACGGTGTAATTGACGTAGGACAGCAAGTTAGTCCAACAGACAATGTTAGTTTTAACAATGTAACAGTTAATGGATTACTAAACAGTGATGATATCACAGGCACCAACATTGAAGCAACAGGTAATGTTACCATTACAGGTAACCTAACTGTTTTAGGAACAAGCACTGCACAAAATGTTAACAACGTTAATATCACCAACTTAACAATCACAGTTGCAGATGGTGCAGCAGACGCACAAGAAGCAAACGGCGGCGGCTTAGTAATAGATGGTGCTAATGCTTCAATTCTCTATAGTTATGTACAAGATAAACTTGTATTCAACAAGGGCCTGCGCAGTGACACAGGATTTACAGGACCACTGATTGGCGATGTAATGGCATTAGACGGCACGAGCACAGTTTTAGATAGTGGCACAGACGGAAGTGATGCTACATTTATAGGCAATGTTACTGGACAAGTAAGCGATGTCAGTAATCACTCAACAGATGTGCTGTTAGAAGGATCCACAAACCTTTATTATACAAATGCAAGAGTCAACAGTGCATTTGATACTAGACTAGCTACAAAAAGCACAGATGATGTTGCAGAAGGTTCAAACAATCTTTACTTTACAACAGCAAGAGCTATTGCCGCAGTAGGCGGCGCAGACACAGATGCTATTGCAGAAGGTTCAACTAACTTATATTTCACAACAGCAAGAGTTGACGCACATCTAAGTGAGGGAACTGGTGTAACTTACAATGCAGGAACTATCAGTATTGGTCAGAGTGTTGGAACAACAGACAATCCAACATTTAACAAAGTTACTGCTAATGAGTTTGTGGGTAATATTAATGTAACAGCAGGAACAACCACAGTAAACAACATCACAGTAACAGGAAATGTAACTGGTGATGTTGTAGGTGACGTAACGGGTGCTGTTACTGGTACACTCAAAGGCAATATAATTGCAAACAACGGAACTACAATTTTAACAAACGGAACCAATGGAGGCGATGCGTCATTTACTGGTGTTGTCTCAGGAGACGTAACCGGTGATGTAACCGGTGACTTAACTGGTAATGTAACAGGCAATGTTACAGGTAATGTTACAGGTAATGTCTCTGGAGATGTTAAAGCTACAGACGGAACAGTTGTACTAGAAAATGGCACAAACGGAACTGATGCTACATTTACTGGAAGCGTTACTGGCGATGTTATTGGCGATGTTACTGGTAATGTTACAGGTGATATTACTAGTACTGGCACGTCTACATTTTCTTCGATAGATGTCAACAGTGGCGATATTGACGGCACAGCTATTGGTAGTACAGTAACATCAACTGGTGCGTTTACAACAATTAATGGTACTGTAATAACAGCAAGTACAAATTTTGCAGGCAATTTAACAGGTGATGTAACAGGTACAGTAAGTGACATAAGCAATCATAGTACAACTAACCTAAGTGAAGGTACAAACTTATACTATACAGATGCAAGAGCAGAAGCAGCGGCTCAAAACAAGATAGACGAATTAGACTTATCACCTAATGCACAACTTTCATATACAATAGGTGTAAACGGTAGCTCAGCATATACGTTTACAGGACCTGGTTTCCCTACAGCATCAAGCAATCCAGACATTATTTTGTTAAGAGGTGTCAAATATCAATTTGATAACACAGCTAACTATACCAATCACCCTTTTAAAATTAGAGTAAGCAACGCCGGAGCTGATTACACAGATGGCGTTACTACAACTAATGGTGTAACAGAATTTATAGTACCATATAATGCACCAAATAGTTTAGTTTATCAGTGTAGTGTACACGGAGTCATGGTTGGTAACTTTACAGTTCTTTCACAAGGCGGCGGCGCATTAAATGATCTAACTGACGTAAGCATAGGTACTCCAGGTAATGGGCAAGCATTGGTATGGAACAGTGCAACCAGTCAATGGGAAGCAGCAACTCCAGGTAACCCGCCATTTACAGAAGTTAGCACCGCCACAACACTGCAAGCAGGTGGGCAGTATCTAGTCAATAGTTCTAGTGCACCTGTTACAGTTACACTACCATCCTCAGCAAGCATAGGAGAAGAAATTGTTATTGTAGACGGAACAGGCACAGCGGCAACAAACAATATAACAGTTGCAAGAAATGGAAACAAAATACAAGGGCTAGGAGAAAACCTTGTTATTGATAGTAACAGAGCAGCCTTTACACTAATATACTATAACACCGCCAACGGTTGGCTATTTAAGGATAACTAATGAGTCAATATTCAACACTACGACGAGCAGGCTTACCTTCTATCTATGTTTATTCTACCAGCACACAGTTGCCATTGGTTGGCAATACTCCAGGTACAATAGCATACGTCGAAGAAATATCAGCATTATTCATATACAACAACGGCTGGAGACCGTTGGATACAAGTGAAAATGGACCTAGCATTGACGTTGCGCCAATTTCGATTACAACATTGAGTGGAACTCCATATTCAACAACTATTCAAGCAACAGATCCTGATGGACTTGGTGTGATATACAGTATAGGAACAACAGGCACCATTAACGCTAGCACCACAGTGTCTATAGATGAAGACAGTGGATTGTTACAAGTTAGCAGTACACATCCGTCAGATAACTTTAGTATTATTTTAACATGCAGTGATGGTGTATTTGCTACAACAAGAACAATTCCAGTAACAATTACAAACAGACCTCCTACATTTACACTAGAGCCTGCTGCTAGTTTTAGCGCAAATACTGGTGTAGAATTTAGTTATCAGTATACTGCACAGGAGTTAGACGATGGACAAACACTGGAATTTAGCACTGAACAGAGTTTAAATGTTAGTTATCCTAACTTACAACATGTTGATACTGTGTTTATAGAAAGAAATGAAGTCGACGGATTAGGATATTTTAACGCTACTGGCGGCGACTACATGACATTGACAGCTCCAACAACACGACCCGGTCATGGGGTTGACGTTTTTAAATGGAATAGTGTTCTAAATAAATTCGAATCGTTTCAACAAGATGTTCTTGTAAATACGCCTACTAATAATACAACATATATGACAGGCACAGCAATAAACAATAATTGGTTGTTTGTCAGTAATTTCGACAGTCAAACTTCTATTAGATCTGCTAGAGTACTCAAGTATAACTCTGTTACAGAACAATTTGAGCATTTTTCTGGCGGAGATTTGAATAGCATCACATCTTCGCCTCATAAAACAGATGCAGCGTTTGCTGAAACACCTGACGGAGAAATTGCACTAATTGTCGGACACAGTACACAGTTCGACGACGATGTGCCTCCGACTAATGGTGCGCTTTGGTTATTTGTTTATGACGATATAAATGATACATGGGTTTTTAAAGACAAAACAATTGGGCAATATCAGTACGTTAACAGCTCAAACTTTCCGGTTTCAAGCTATTATCTAGATGCACTTAGAGAAATAAGTGTTAACCCATTTAGAAAAACAGAGTTTGTTACTGCAACGCTCAATGAACATACTGCTTGGGATATAACATTAGATGACGATCAAGGGTCAGTTACTTCAAATGCATATAGTTTAAATCATCGTGCATTAGCAGTTGCGGGCTGGACGGGAGATACTAGTTCTAACCTATGGTATCCTAGTAGCATGTGGTGGGAAGATGAAAATAATATCTGGTTAGGTAATGCCGGCAACAGCTCCGGCATCAGCGGCGGCATATTTAAAGTTACTAGAGGTAGCACTCCTGACACACAAAATAATAGTACATGGACACCCGAGTATGTTGGCTCGACTGGAGCAACATACGTAGGAGGCACTGCTACAATTGAAAAATATGGCACTGTAAGCGGAACTTGGGTTCAAAATACAACAAACTGGTACTGGGCACAAAACGGAGACACATCACTTAATAGTTCATATGACAGATTATTTGTCAATGGAAATATTGGTGTACATGGCAATTATTGGTTTACACTAGACAGTGCAACAAATACAATTATATTTAATGGAACCAGAACTCAGACTTGGTTAACCCCGTCGGTATTTTCACTTAGTCCCGAATGGGCCAAGCGGGCCAGCCCGTCCGCGTCAGGCTTTGAAGGCAGTACAATCAGAGGGTTGTTTAATCGTGATCATAATTTGTTTATTGCCACGGTCTTTGGTACAACCAGGACGGAAAACAGTAGATGTTTAATTTTTGGTGTTGGAATTAATGAAACTATAGACTCAGGCGGGACAGTTACCGGAACTCCTAAAAGTTTTGGAAACTACAGTTTAACAACATCAGTAACTGACGGAATTGACACTATATCTGATGTAGTTACTATAGACGTACCAGGAGGTGTTAATTTTTTAACAACACCTCCTACAAATAAAACTGTAACAGCTAGCGGATCTACAACATTTGCTGCAAATGCAACTAGTGGAAATTATGCAACACCCGAGATAAAATTTACCACAGACATTGATTATAGTTTACAACAAACAATTGCTGGTGCTACAGCAAGCGCATATAAAGACGGCGAGTTGTTTGTGACAGTTAACAATCAAGTTAGAATTTATCCTGTAAATGAGCTAGGAGAAGTTGATACAAATTATACAACTCTCAACAACAGCGGGCTTACTGATAGTAATACACAGTTCGGAACAAACTTGACAGTCACAGATGATTACTTATTAGTTGGACGAAAAAACAAACCAAATACATCAGAGCACAAAGTTCAACAGTTCGAAAATGACAGCCTCAGCGCCGCTTGGGCTTATTCGTTTGACAGCCTTCAAAGAGTTACAGGTATCAGCATCTCGCTTCGGTATTTGAAAGCATCAGATTGGCACCAAAGTGATACCAATGGAGAATTGATTTGGACAACAGGCTATATGCTCACAAATAACACCGGCGCCAGTAACGGTACTATTAACTTAGAAAAGTTAAATAAAAAAATTAACAGAGTTGAAACACTTGAAACTAATACTCCATCTTTTCTTAGTAGTTCCCAGACTGGGTATCAAACATGGGTAAGTTACTTTAAAACATTTCATCCCGACTATCAAGGTAGTGCCGGAACTGGCATTGCTTGGAGAACATATCTAGGTTCATCATCTACAAATAACACAACCTTTAAAACCTACATAGAAAGATATTCCTATGACGATGCAGGCAATCTTACATTAACTTCGACGGGCCCGACTGTAACTGATGTAACAGGACAGAATTACTCATCACCTAGAATGTATCCTACTACTAGTCCCGATGGCAAGTGGCTGGCTGTATCTTACGGAGACGGCGCAAACCGAAGAGTTATTGAACTCTGGGGAGACGATACCTCAGGGAATTTTAATAGATGGATATATCAAACAAGCAACTCCAACAGTACGCGAAACTTTAAAACACTTGGTTGGGTTAAATCCAATGGAGAGTATCAGCTTGTGAGCACTATAGAGAATGTTCCTGGCGACAACTACTGGTGGGTAGAAGTGTTTAACAGACCAACTACTTCAAGTTCGACATTGACCGTTGTAGGCACTTACAATATACCGACCTCAAATCCAGACTATGTGCATTTGAAAGGTCCAATTGGCTGTGACGATCAGGGGAGATTTATTGTAGGGAAAAAATTGTTTTCGCTCAGTATGAATCCCTTGCAGACACAGGGCACAATTACATTACTGAATACATTTAGTGTCTATCCGTACGACGTGAACAACATTGGCGGTATCGAAGATAGGAATATTAGAATATCTTATTACCCTAATATGGATAGATGGTTTGTACACAACGTAGGCACCACTGACGCATGGGATAGTCACGAATATTCAAGCACTGCTCAAGAAAAATATATTTTAAGTGCATTCACAGTAGATGGTTCAAATAATTTTACTAGTTTATTTGAAAATATTTACGATTGGGGCGAGTTTGCGGAAACTAATTTTAACACAGGAATTAATAATAATGGAGACACAATTGCTCACACAAACAAACAAGGAAACGGGATTTCCGAGGTCTTTTACCCTCTCAGGCAATATATACTCAATGAATACTCTTTAGGATCTATATATGGAGCTAGCAGTATACAGATTTACAAAAAGATTAACAGTACATGGACACATCAAGGAGAAGTCAGTTTCAATGAATCGGGCGCACTTATGACAGTAGGTCCAATTACGCACATACACACAGCTATCCAATTGAATGATGATGAATTGCTAATTGGCTTGCCAGCAGCGTCGCGGGCCACGCTTGCGGCTGCACCATCAGGCACGCCTACTCCTCCTCAAGGTGCATTGATTTTGGCAAAATATAATACAAGCACATCCCAATGGGATATAATTGACACAGGTGGGTATAATACTACTGAGTTTGATCCAGAAGCGCATTGGGCTCGTCAATTTAACAACGCAGGGCATAGTATTGCACAGTATAATAATCTAATACTTGAAGCTGGGCCAAGAACACACACATTTGATCCGTCTCATCCATACGCAGATAAACGAAATAGTCCCCTCATGTTATATGATATTACTAATCAAACAGTTGATGTTGCGCAAGGTTTTGATGATAATATCTATAATGAAACAACAGGGATAGCTGAAAATGTAATCGCAAACAGTTATATAGCGATGGGGAATACAGAAACAGCAGGTGAATATCCCAGTAATGGTGCTGGGAAATTGCTTGTATACAACAGTAACTACAACAACCCATCGCTAGCAGTAAGCAGTTACAGCCAGGCACCCGAAAGTCATTTTCCAGAAGCGCAGACATTTCTTCAACCCAATACATTCAACGGATACTACCAGTATACTAGCGGTAACAATGCTGAGTTGCAGATTACAGGCGGAGATGATTCAAACCACCCTGTAAATTGGGATGTTGAAAATTTCACACCACCAGGCGACTATACTATCCAGTTTCATTTAAGTGTCGATAATAGTAGCTATAATTATTTGCTCTGTGCAAAAACATATGTTAACTTTTATTCATCACACGTTGGTTTCAAGTTGTATACAGGCAATGGCAATATATACTTAACAAATAACTGGATGACCGGCGACGGTTCACCACCATCTAGTATAACTGGATTACAGTGGAATAGTATAGTCCCATCAGACGGAACTTGGCATCATTATGCTATAGTATATGACAGTGTTAACGAACAACATACATTGTGGAAAGATGGTGTAAAAGTTAGTACTCAGAATAGTCCAAGCAGTAACCCTAAAATTTTCCAAGACGGATCAGAGCAGAGCTGGGGCAGCGATCTTCGGCTTTGGAGTATAGGTGGACACAGAAGTGACAACGGCACACAGACAGATCTACCGAGTGATAGCTTTGGTATCGCTAATCTAATATTAGATTATGGAGCAAAGTATAATACTGCCGACACGAATATTGATATAAGTGTGTATGGCACGGGCACTGTTTATGACATAATAGATGACAATACATGGTTAGCAGTTGCAATTGGCAATAATGATGTAGTCAATGATTTCTCGCTAAGAGATTATGCCCGAAAGTTTACTGTCACGAAAATATCTGGTGGCTGGCCAAACACCATGACAAGTTCGCAAGCCTATGCTCCTGCTAGTTTTGACATCAGTAATTGGGTTAAATATACAGCAGGAAACGAAACAACTATAGTTACAGCAAATAACGAATCAGTATTTGTGTTTATCAGGGATGTAGACAATACCTTTGGCTTATCTAAAATATTCCAACCTGGTGGTACTATAACAGAAATTAGCATATCAGAAAATCAGGCTGAAAGTATTATAGTTACAACAACACAAGGTGTAAAAGTTTACAGTAGAAATATTACGCCATACTTAGCACAGCCAGTATCTTATAGTAATGGCACTGTAACTATTAATGCTAACACCCAAACAGGAACATATACACTGAAAACATATGCAAAAGACGGTCAAGCTCTAAGTATTAAGCACACAGCAATGACACACAGTTAAGGAACATACTATGCCAGATACAATATACAAAGTTATAAAAAACAAGTCAAATAAAAAATTAAGTATCTACAATGGTATTGATGACTTGCCTGATGGTGCAGATACAGCAACACTTGCTTATGTAAATTCTACCAACAGATTGTATGTTGCAACTGGCACAGCATGGCTTCCTGTTATTAGTGAAAACGTAACACCAACTTGGGCTAGTGTTCCTGCCAATGACGTGACTATTTTAATAGGCGATACCTACAACTTTACATTAGAATATGATGATCCGGAAAATATTGAAAGCACTTTTACATACCAATTGAGCAGTGGGTCTCTAGGTACAAATACATTAACAACAAACAACGAGAACTTTAGTATTGTTACAAATCAAGCTGCTACATTCGATATTACATTTAGAGCTAGCGACACAGTAAATGAAATTACCAGTGCCACAACATTTACTGTAAGACGTGAAAGATGGAACATAGAATCAACAAGTACAACCAATCTAAATCAGACCTATGCTAACACATATCTTGGCAATGCTGTGGCTATAGACAGTACAGGAAACTATGCAGTAGCAGGAGCATATAACTATGGCTCCCCTAGTAGTAGTTCGGGTAAAGTTACTTTTCTAAAGAGAAACGGAAGTAGCTGGACAAACTTAGGAGAATCGCAAAGCAGTGATATTTCTTTAGGAGATCAATTTGGTTATAGTTTAGCAATTGATGGAGATTTAGCAATTGTCGGTGCATGGGCCGATGACACAGGTTCTAGTATTAATAATGGTAGTGCATATATCTTTAAGAAAACAAACGATGTATGGTCAGAAACAGCAAAATTAAATGGTCCTGCTAGTAATAATGCATTTTTTGGAAAAAGTGTAGCAATACTCGGAAATGTTGTATTTGTGGGTGCACCGGGTTTCAATAGTAACACAGGCAAGGTTTTAACTTATATTACATCAGACGGCGGCACAACATGGACTGCCGGTTTAGATTATATTGGTTCAGTTAGTGGCGAACTGTTTGGTGAAACTATTAGTGTAAGTTTAAAAACCGGTAGTGGGTCAACACTAGCTGTTGGATCGCCAGGCGATTCATTGAGTCGAGGAGCGGTAACAGTATATGATAATGATACCGATGATTGGTCAACTAGCGGCAGTGCAACAGTTAATAATACTAAATTAACGGGATCGTATGACGCTTCAGGAGACAAGTTTGGACAAGCATTGCAGGTAGTAGATGATAGTTTAATTGTAGGTGTTCCTTTTAGTGACTTTAATACATTAGAAGGCGGTCTTGCATACAACTTTGTTTATAACACAGTGAATAGTACTTGGAGCGAAGATGGTATTATTCAACCAGACAGCCCAAACAACTACGATCATTTTGGATCAAGTGTTAGTATTAGTAATACTAGTCAATACCCGGCAAATACAACATTAGATACTGTATTAGTAGGTGCACCTAATGCAAATGGCGCTGTATACGGATTTTATTGGAGTACTCAAAATAACAGATACGAACATTTAACAAAAATGATTGGCGGAGTAACAGGAAACAGCGCATTTGGCACTAGTGTAGCAGTAGTCGGAAACTATGGTCTAATAGGGGCTATAAATAAAGATAACGGAGCCGGCGTTTCTAATGTTGGTGAAATAATACATGTAAGTTTGGGTTAAAAATGACATTATCATACAGAAATATAAAAAACAGTGCTAGTAAAAATTATATTACTTACAACGTAGCTAGCGATCTTCCGTTAATTGATAGAACAGAAGGTGACATGGCTTTTGTTATCAGTGTCAATAGTTTGTACATTTATAGCAACGGCTGGCAACCTATACGTATTCAAAACGAAGTACCAGAACTTGTTAATGTACCGCCAGCAACAGTTACTATTCCAATTGGCGCAACATATAACTTTACACTAGATGCAACAGATCCTGACGGATTGCCAATAATTTGGAGTTACGAAATTATTAACGGTAGTGCAAGTGTTAATGTTATCAATTTAAGTAGTAACCAGTTCAGTTTTAATGCACTAGATGACACAATTTTTACAGTTAGATTTAAAGCTAGTGACACAGTAAACGAAATAACAACAGATACACAATTTACAATTACTAACCAACCACCTTCTGCACCTACACTTTTAAGTAACGGAGGTGTTACAGCAAACATAGGTATTGCTGACATAGGAAGTTTAGTAAACTATCAATTTACAAGTACAGATCCTGAAGGTAGTAGTATTGCATACAGCGCAACACCAAGTGCAAGTGACGATATTTCGTTGATTAATTATAGCATGCTCGGAGATACACTATCTGTAATAGCAAACAGAGATAGTATAGGTCCTCTTGTATTTGATGTAACTGCTAGTGACGGAAAATATACAGCAACAACACCATTTAACATAACAAGAACAGCACCTAACTGGACTATTAATGGCGGCTATCAAGATCGTGTCGAAGCAGCAAGCACTACAGATCCTTTTAATTACTTTGGTGAAAGTTTAGATTCATACAAAGACCATTTAATTGTCGGTGCTCATAACGATGATGATAATCCTGTTACTCAGTTCTCTCCGTCAAGCCATGGTACTGCTTGGGTCTACAATTATGATAGTGTTACAGGTACATACAGTTTAGCACAGCAACTAATAAGTCCCAATGTACCAAGTAGTGCTGTTGGAACTATATACGGTCACAGTGTAGCAATAGGAGAATCTATTGCATTTGTAAGCTGTCATGGATACAATACAAATGCTGGAAGTGTTGAAATATTTACTCGCAATGGTGTTAATTGGACACATGCAGGACAACTATTATCACCTACGCCTACATCAGTATTTAAGTACGGATATACGTTGTCATATCATCCTAACAATGACGGCACAACAGGCAGATTAGTAGTGACAGAACCAGGTAACAACACTGTGTATGTTTACGGTGTTAACGGATCAACTTGTACATTAGATCAAACCATTACAAGTCCAAATTACCCAGGTACAAGTGATCCAGTGGTAGCTGGTGATTTTGGTAATAGTGTTAGTATTCATCATAATACACTAGCGATTGGCGTAAGAACTAGATATCAGAGTCCGGGTGTATCTGTATCAGAAGTTGGCGCTGTCTGCATTTATCAAGATTCAGGATCTGGATTTGTATTAGAAGATGTTCAGTATGGCACTGCAACAACTTATGCAGATAAGTATGCAGGTCCAGGATGCGTAAGTGTCTACAGAGATGCAGTAATGGTTGGTGCTCCTTGGGCCAATCAAACAGGACTTGGTGCCGGCAGCTCCGGCACTGTATGGATATATGAAAAAGTAAACAATGTTTGGACACAAACGTTTACAAAATCAGGAAATGCTAATACTCAGGCAGAAATGGGCAGATGTGTTGCACTATATGATAAATGTGCAGTTACTTGTGACATTACCAATAATAAACCTCTTGCGTGGCATTTTAGAAAAATAGGATCTACTTGGACAACCTATCAACAAACCAACTATCCGTTTACCGCACCAGCTGATACAGATTCTGGTTGGCAGCTAACTGCCGCCGTAGTTGATTGGGATAAGATTATTATGGGCGGAGAGCATACAAATGCAGGCGGCGGCGAAGGAATTTTTTACTTGTTTAAAGGTGTTTAACAGCTAAATACATATGAATAAAAGGACAAAACATGAAGGCTAGAGAATTTACAATTAATGTACCTATCAATATTAAGATTAACGGTGACGGAGATCCTGAAATTGATATGCCTAGTGCTGAGCCAGAACAAGAGCCTGGCACTGATGTACTTGATCCAAATCCTGTAATGGTACCTCCACTACAACAAAGTATCGAACTTAAAAAAGCCGCGCTTGGCAAAGAAGGAGACGTTGTTGACAAAATTACACAAGACAGAGATCAAAGCGATCCTCTTGAAGATGTCGACGACGGTAAAAACAAACTAGTAGGTGTGGTATTCTCAGGAGACGATAGTCACCTAGAGGATTAAGCCAATGACAGTACAGAAGTTTAATACTACACAAAAAAATAATGTCAACGGTACAACATTTATAGGCGATAAAGATCGAGTATTCTTCGATGTACCCACTAAAACTTTTAGACTCAGCGACGGAGTTACACCCGGCGGACTTGTCATTAACAATGCAGGTGGCGGCGGCGGTGGCTTAACAGGCATCAACGATTTTACAAGTGCAGCTATAATGACACTAACTGATGTTAATGTTAACATTGAGAACAGCTTTACTATCGAAAGCGACGAAGGATTAAATCCTGTAAAAACTACAAATTATATATTATACGGAACAAGTACAAATGCAACTCCGGTAGAACTGTTCAGAGATGCTAATAGTACTAGAATTAGCTGTATAAGCTATACTACATACTTTTACGAAGCTGATATTGTAGCACGTAATGACACAACTCCTGATCATGCCGCATTTAGAATTAAAGGCGCTATAGATATAACAGGCGGCGGTAGTACCACTTCTCTTAATACTCAAAAAGAAGTTATACATGCTGGATCTAATTACGCATACGATGCAGACGTGATCGCAGACGATATAAATGATGCCATTAGCATACATGTAACTGGAAGAACCGGTGAAACTTTGCGTTGGAGTGCTATAGTAAAAGTTACTGAAGTGACGCATCAGTGATAAATAAAAGTATAAGTTCACACAGTAGTGAAACAATATTTTAGAGGAGACCAGAAATGGCTTTAACATCAAACGCAGCAACCAAAGCAGGCAACGGTTTAGGTTCAGTAACACAAATTATCTCAGCAGCACCAGCTGATCAAGCAGCTCTAGACGCTTTTGAAAAAGCAGTAGGCGCAGCAGGACACACTATTGCAGCAGTTGACGGCGTACACGGCGGAACAATGCACTTTGCAATCCAAGGTGGCGGCACAGTAGCTAACCCAACAGGCGCAGAAGCAACAACAGCAATCTGCACATTCGAAGACTAAGATTCGTTTATATCAGGAAAAGCAGTGCTTCGGCGCTGCTTTTTTTATGACTAAATATAGTTAATATAAGGAGATCACAATGGTAGAAAGATCAACAAATAATTTAAATGCATTCGGTCACACAAACGGAATTGCCCAAGATGTGGAAATGTTTACAATTGATGCTGGTGCAACACTAGCAAATGAAACTAACCCAGGCGAAGCTATGGATGCCATTACAAAGTGTATCGAAGAGTTTTCAAACATTATTGCAGTAGGCGCAGAAGACGGCGCAGGCGGATTTCGTATTATGCTACATGGTGGTAAATGGACAGCGGCTTCGTTGCAAACAGCACTGCAAGGACTAGGTACCAGTGTAGGAACAAATGGCTATGACATGTCAGGCGCGACTGTTGCAGACTACGCATTTTAAGTTATAACACACCCTAGGAAAAAAGACGTATCAAAGTACGTCTTTTTTTGTGACTGCAAATACAATAAATACTATTGCAGTTAGAGGAGAGAAACTATGAATACAAACAGTATTTGGTGGACAGCACCAGAGTACTTTAGCAGATGGAGACTGTTCCCACGAGCATTTATTACAATGTACATTTACCTACTGTATAAGACAGTAATTTGGTTCCAAGACTTGCCAGCACCTACAATGGAACAAGCTGGTCTAGTAAGTGTAATTGTAGGCGCAGGTGCAGCATGGTTTGGACTATATGTTAACAGTACTAGCAGTAAACATACATCAGTACCAGAAGCAACAGGCAGCATGCCTAAGGTAAATACAAGTAGAAACACAGTAGTGGAAGATAGAAACACAGTAGTGGAAGATGATTATGACGATGATCTGCCAGCACCAACAAGAAGAATGTAATGCAAGACTTTTATATACAACAACGTACAACAAAGACACTCAACGCTGAAGAGATTCAGCGTTGGTTCTTTACTGTAGTAATGCTAGCACCAGAGGGTGTTATCGCAGGCGATGACGACACTACAGAATTTATGTTAGCAGCGCAACAAGATGATTTCTTGTATCGTATTCCACTAGCAAGACATTTAGCCGCAGACGAAGCTGAACGTATTGTTGAAGGATATATGAGAGTCACTGATCATGATTTTGAAATAGAAACTAGCAACGTATATCGTGCTGATGCAGATTTCGGACATCCGTTTGAGCAAGAAATTGTCATGGATCAAGGTGCAAAAGATATACTTGAACAGACATACGCTAGGCAAGCACACAACGAATGGATACAAGAAATGATAGGTAACGGCTATCGTTATGGTCTAAACATGAGTGTTAATGAGCGTACCCATCCAGCGATGCGTCCATACGATGATCTACCAGAAAACTATAGACGTATGCCAAACACTAACGAACAAAAATTATTAGACTTTTATAGCGTAAATATTCGCAAATTCTCTTGACAAGTAAGACTTCTTATGTTACATTAATAGCATAACTTGTTTAGGAGTCTTCTATGAATTACATTGTAACCGAACCCGGTCTAACGCATCTTACATATGCACAAAAATTAACCCCTGCAACATACGCTGTGTTAGTAAAAGCATTCGGAGCCGACGACCACTTCTCTGTTGCTCCTTACAGTGTTGCACTACAACAGCAACTTCGTAAAGACCATCCAACAGATTCCGGCAATCAATCACAACAATCTCTAATCGAGTCTGTTGCACATTATGTATGACCTAAAATTTACAACAGCAGGTGACTTCTTAAAGTCACAAGAAACTAAACGTATCGGGTTTGCATGCAAGTACATGCACCCGGACCAAACACAAAAAAAGAAAGTACTAGAAGAGCTACAGCGTCCACTAACGGAACGTAGCACAACTATTACATGGCTTAATCGCCAAACAAGAGACGTAGCAGAAGAACGTATGTGGGATATTATGGAACACAACGGAGCGGCTGCACTACGTCTAATAGAATATGTAGGAGGATTACCAGATGCTCTTAGAATGGTACGTCTTGGAAGTAATCAGCTACCTGCTTATACTCAGCATGACTGGAGTTATTATTGGAGTAAGCCTGATGTCAGACAAAGAGCAGAAAAACTCTATGCAAGAGTGGGTGAAGCTGCACGCCGCCTTGATGTTCGCTT
>Ga0209534_10000910_pt1 | contig 32180 bp, 36 predicted proteins | sample COG_07_FD_184751 | JGI IMG/M metagenome (GOLD analysis project Ga0209534, IMG submission 184751) | Pelagic Microbial community sample from North Sea - COGITO 998_met_07 (SPAdes) (version 2) | ecosystem: Environmental > Aquatic > Marine > Neritic zone/Coastal water | place: Helgoland, sampling...
GGCGTTAATGGTCTTGTGCTCGACGCTGTGACGAAGAACGGGTTTGCACTTCCGTATGCGTCTGAAGAACTACGCGCCGATGAGGACGTCATTAGTGCCGCTGTTGGCAACCAGAAGAAGGCTGAAATCTATGCCGTCAAAAAACCAACAAACGGTGACTTTGTGCAACCTTTGTGAACGATTAGCCTCTGGATGTGGCGTGATTTTGTACTTTTATAAAAAAAAATTAATTCTTCCATTCGTGTCCGCAATTTAAACAATGAACGAAGATAGTCATAGGCTCATCAATAGAACGCGTCTGTTTCATTGAATATTCACAATTATTTAATTTACACATTCCACAAGTATAAATATCTGTTTTAATACCCCCACATTTTGAACTTTCTAACTCATCCTTCAACTTCTTCTTCATAATATTATCCTGCCACCTCTCTGGATGTAACTCCTTTGGTTTCATAAAAGCGATCTTATCTAAATCAATCTCATTCTTCTTAATCCTACTCAATAGTGTATTATTACCAACATAACAATCTTTATTAATATTTACAATAATATGTTGAAATCTATTTTTATAAATATTTCTTGTAAATTTATTCTCTAAATTAGTCGTATAATTCCTCTTTTGAGCGTTTCTCTCTGTATATTTATAAATACTACCCTCAATCTGATCACTCTTCTTCTTATTTCGAACATATTTGTAAATCATATCTGTTGCTAATTTACGATATTTATCCATATTAATATTGTAATATGAATAAACATTTAAGTATTTTTTTTCAATTTTATTATTTCTTTAACAAAATATGTAGTTCACTTGTTTTATTTAAGTAGTTTTGATAAAGGTTTAATAAAGAGTATTATGAGTATAATTATAATAGTGTAAGTTCCCAAACCAAAATATTTGGTAATATTAATGTATGTTTTATCTTTACACATTCCACGGAATGTGCTTAAAACTCCATCTTGGGAAGCCTTTTGATTAATAATCTCATAATATTTCTCTTGACAACCTAAATGCATACATCCTAAAAATAAGAAAACAAGAATGATAAAAAGAGTAAATAATTTAAGTTTCAATGGAATATCTTTTATCATAAAAACAATAAACAAGGCGATACTTACACCTATATCAGTGATATGATCGTATAAATCGCCGAATTTTGTAATCATATTAAATTCTCTTGCCATATTTCCATCCATACAATCAAAGAAATAACCTAAAAGGAAAGAAATAGCGCTTGCTACATAATTACTTTTATAGAGGAAATATACAGAAAGTAATCCAGCACCAAAAGAGAGTGTTGTAATCATATTTGGTGTGACACCAATTTTAACTAAATGTGGATTTATCTTTTCACAAATACAAATAAGTAAATCATCAACAGGATTTTCAATATCTCTATTAATCTTTCTACCTTTGCTTTTTACATTCATTATAAATATTAACAGATATTTATAATAATTCTTTGGAAATGTAAATTTAGATAATTTTATTCAAGTAAATATCTCTTCAATCTCTTTTCAAAATCAGTTGAAGTAAGTCTATTGCATGTCTTTATGATATTAACTGTTTGTTTTAAATTTTTTGTTAATAAATCATTTACTTTTGTTAAATAAATATTATTATTAATTTTTCCTTTTCTTACAATACCTTTATTATTATCTGTGAAATTCTCAAATTGACAATCAATTAACCATCCATTACGATTATTCTTTATAATTTCACAATTTGGATAACAATTTAATGTCAAAATTGGTGTATAACAATTAAGTGATTCATAAAATCCTAAACCTAATCCTTCATGATCCCCTAAATGAATGGTAATGTCAGACTCTAAATATTTATTAATAACATCTTTATATGAAAGATTTCCAATATGATATTTAATTCTTGGAGTGTCTTGAAGTCTCTTATCAACTAATTCATTACCTTGAACGTAAATATGTAATTCCCAATTCAAAACTCTTGTTTTCCTTTCTAAATAATTAAATACTTGAATTGTTGAATCTACATTTTTTCTTGTTAAAGAATTTAAACCTCCAAATGTAACAAAACGAATTTTGTAAGGATTAATCTCTTTTAGTTTTAATTCATTGAAATATGTATGGTTCATTCCAAAACCTAAATAACTCACTTTCTTTTCATCAAAAATATTCTTCATAATCTCATATGAACTATTATTATTTGTTAAAATCTTATCTAAAATGAGATGATCTGTTAATTCATCAATTCGTGTTGTCTCTATATTTACTAAACCATACAATTTCACATTCATCAATTTTAAAAATGCCAAGGTCTTGAAAATAGGACCATAACATAATTCTGGAATTAACATCTTTGAAATCTTTGTTGTATAAATAAATTCTAATAACTCTTCATTTGTTATATTCTCTCTATTATGTTCCGAATAATAAATATTATCATATACCCATTCTTTACTATCTACCTGCATATACTTATTAGTTTTCGTTGATAAATATGGTTTAAATGAAAATACATAAGGCTCAAAACCTAATTTCTTTAAAGTAATATACAACTCACGACCTTGAATACCTAAACCTTGATCCGCCCAAGGGACTAATATACCTACTCTCTTCTCATTAAGTTTAAATTTAGGTTCGTGAATATTATCAACAAAATCCAAGTATTTTTGATAAATATCTTCTGGGAATTTTATACTTTTAGGTCTCTTACTCATCTCTTCACATTTCTTTTTATTAAAATAAATAGATTCAATTGTATTAATCCAAGCATCAGCATCATATTTATCGAGGAATGTAGCATAATTCTTTAATAAATATTTCAAATTTCCTGCTTTTGTAGATAATGTTGGTATTCCATTAAGCATTGCTTCGTAACCAACTCTACAAAATGTTTCATCAACAGTGGAAGGTGTTAATATAATTCTACTCTTTTTATAAATTTCTTTTACATCATCTACTTTATTAGCGTAATAAATATTAATATTATTCTTTTTATTCCTTTTTAAGACTGCTTTTTCAATATCTGTTAGAAGTGGATTAAGTCTTTCTGTATTTACTAATAAAAGAGGAATTTTAGAATTTAGTTTTTTGAGAAGTTCTAATACTATTGCTCCTCCTTTTAATTTATGAATATTTAAAATAGAAACATATTTTCTCTCTTCCCAATCTTCTATATCAAATGGAGCATCGAAAGTTTCTTTATAAGAGATACTGTCAATAACTGGTAATTTACTCAGTTTATTCTTTTTAAGGATGTCATTCATAAATTTAGAAACAACATAACAATAACTACTATTTTGAATAACTGGATACTGTTTTGTTATTTCTTGTTCGTGTTTCATCATTTCTAAATTAGATTGATCTTTAAACTCAATCATATCATTCCAAAAGCAAAATCCTGTTACAAAAGGGATATTAGTGCAATTAGCAACTTTCATAGCAAATATCCTTTCAACACCTTGATGACAAATAAGTTTAGGTTTAATGGCATAAATCAATTTACAGATTTCTGTTAAATCTTTTTCCATAAGAATTACTTTACAGTAATCTAAATTCTTAATTTGATAACCAGTGTATGGCATATTTTTGAATTGATCGCGGAAACATAACATATAACAATTATACTTACGGTTCATTACACGACAAGTATCTAAGATCCAATTCTCACCTCCCCCAAATGGTGGATAACCCCATTCATTCATTACTAAAACAGTTTCTCTTTCATTTTTTTCTATATAAATCTTAGGTCTTAAATATCTATTATAAATAATATCTTCATTTGTTTTATAATTAAAATAAAAGTTTTTGAGATTTATATAAGAGAAATATTTATTAATCTCTTCATCAGCGTCTGGTTCTAAATACTCTGAGTTGTCTATTTGAGTTGTATTTTTGGTTGTTGCTCTTTGTTGTTGAACTGTTAATTGTCTTTGTTGTATGTTAGATTGTAAAGATTGTAATCTGTTATTTAAATGATTAACATTTTGTCGAGTTCTAACAGGTTGTCTATTATACATATTACTTCTTTGTGCATTTCTTACATTCATTTGATAACGCCGAAATTTATTATTCATATTCATCATATACGAATTATAATTCATTGATATTAATTAATTTTTATTGATAGAATAATAATAAATTTTAAACTTGTTATTTGACGTTTAGATAATAAAAGTAAATTCTAATAATAAATTAATGAAAATATTAATAATTGGTTGTTATGGATTAGCAGATGGTTATAAAGCGATGTCTAATGGAATTAGATATTTAGGACACAACTTAGCATTTTTCCCATTATTCGCAGCGCAGGATATTTTGAAGGATAAAAAAAAGAATGAAGGTTATAATATTACTAATGAAGTATTGAAATCTATAAATGGAGAAGAATTAACTATTCCACTTATAAATTATATAAATGTTTGTAAAGAAAAAGTAGATTATTGTATTGTATGGCACGGTGTAGATTGTTGTAGAAAATACAGTGATTTATTCAAGTTAATAAAAGAAAAAACATTGGCTAAATTAATTCAAATAAACTGGGATCCAAATCCAAACTTTAAAAATGACATTGATACATATTATAATTATTTCGATTATATATTTAGTGTAAATTCTAAGATTACTAATTATTTGTTAAAAAAGAAGAATTTTAAAAATGCTTTTCATTTCAATCAAGCATTTGATGATGAGTATTCATATTTTTGTAAAAGTGATGAATATAAATGTGATGTAAGTATTCTATGTACTAATCTTTATACTAATAATGTATGGAAGAATAAAAAAATTTGTAGAAAGAAGTTATTAGATATAATTTATGAGGATAATGAAATAAATCTAAATGTATATGGACCTACTTTTTTAAAGAAACATTATCCACGTGCTTATAAAGGATATATTCCATATATGGATTCTAATTTAATATTTTCTAATTCATTAATTAATTTAAACATAAGTCCCGTAGGAGATAGTTTAACAGATGTGTTTAATGGAGAAGAGTGTTATTATTTCTCTGAGAGATTACCACAGATTTTAGGTTCATGTGGTTTAATGGTTTGTGATCAGAGTTTTGGGGAATTTTTAAAAGATGGAATTCATTATGTAAAAATTGAAAAAGAAGAAGATATTTTGAGAATTATAAAGGATGTTAAGGAGAATGTGGATAAATATGATAAGATTAGGGAGAGGGGTGCGGATGTTGCTATGAAACATTTGAATTCAACTATATTTGGTGAGTATATATTAGGTAAGATTGAGGAGTGATTTAAGTAAATAATTCATTATCTAAATGTTTGTATTTTTTCTGATAATCATCATATTGTTTTACTTTTTTTAAAACATTTTTGAATTCAATATATTTCTTTGAATACCATTTTTGATTTCCATTATTTGCATGAAAAAATTTTCTTTCAATATTTAGATTAATCTTTTTGAATATTTGAGAAACTTTTTCAAATGATAAATAGCAGAAACCTATAATAAGAACTTTAAATTTTTTTCCTGTAAATTTATGTGTAAATTCATTTAAATAATACATTTCATTATTTAATTTTAATTCTTGATTATCTTCTTTAATAATCTCCTTTAAATGTTTCAAGGATATATTTGGAGACAAATGTGTATATTTAGACCAATCAAATTGAAAGAAATGAAAAATAAGTTTCAAAACATTTTCATTAAGAATTTTTCTTTGATTTTCATTATAGAAATATGGATATTCTTTTTTTGTAATATCTTGGAAATAAGCACTTGGGAATAATTCAAAATGTTTCCTTATTGGAATAATTAGAATATCAAAATCCTCATTTTTCAAACCTCGATTATGTTTTCCATTTAATAATTCTATATTATCTTTTGATTTAGAGATTAAGTTAGATATTGATGATGTTCCTGTTTTGAAAGAGCCCATAACTATAATTTTCTTTTTTGACATTATAATAAAAAAATATTTTTATTATAAAAAATATACTAATAAAAATAAACAATTCATAAATGAAGTATTGGTTGTTGCATATTTTTCATTTTTTTTTTATATATTTTCTCACATTCATTTTCATATTCCTTATAAATATTATCTCTCAAACTTATATTTTTAAAATATCTTAAATAATTGGTTCTTAATCTAAATTTTATTATTTCAAAGTTATTTTTTAGAAAATTTGATGACTGGGCTTCTGGTGAAAAATATGTTTTATGTATTAATCCATTTTTTTCTATTAGACCATAATGTTTGTAAATTTCACTTATTTTTTTATTTATTTTTTGATTTGAAATATAAAAATAATCAATACCTGGAATTGCCAATAATTTATCTTTTTTAATATCATCTAAATGTTTTTTTATATCTAACTTATTTGGAAATATAACATCTGGTCTCATTTGTATAACAAAATCATATTTTATTTGTCTATTTTCATTATATTTATGAAATAAATTAGAACATAAAAATAAATTAATAAATTGGTCGGTTTGTCTAAATATCCAAGGTTTTGTTTTGAAATGATTATTTAAATTAACATTATTTAAATTTACATAATCTTTAATTCTTTTAAAATTATGATTTTGGATGTTTTTCAAATAATCTAAATTATTTTTAATAAAATCTAAATAATATTTTTTCATATTCAAAAATTTATTTGTTGTTATTTTTTTATAATTATCATCATCTTCTTTAAACATAACATCTTTTAAACTATCTCCAAAATAATTTTGGAATACTTGTTTTGTATTATTTTCAATATTTTCCCATTTTACAGGTCTAAAATTTAATAATTTTAAATGGTTATGCTTACTTGTATAAATAAATATATCAATATCATCATGCTCTATATTCAATTGTTTTAAAATATTTTTATAACATAATTTATATTGTCTCATATAACCATAAAATAATAATGCAATTTTCATTAATTATATTTTTATATTTTTTTTATTTTTTTTACTTAATAATTAAAAATTGGTATTTTAAGTTTAGACCAATGACCGTTATTATTATAAATTCTATTTAATTTTGATTCTAATCTTACGTTCCAATTTATTTTTTTTATTTTTTCATCTTCATATTCATAAAAATCATTATCATTTTTTGATAATTTTTTAAATAGTTTAATTAATGTTCCTGAACCATAAATATAACAATTATTTTCTATCATTTTTTTATCATAATAATTTTTTAATTTTTCTTTTATATTATTTAAATACTTTTTTAATATTTTACAATTTTTTTTAGATGCTAAATTACCAATTCTAATAGATTGACCGTTCTCTTCAAGAATTAATGAAATACCATTCTCTAAATATTTTTTTATTAAAAATATAGTTTTATTATTTTTAAACATTATTCTTAAATCCTGATAAATACCACCAAATTTATATAAAATAAATATTCTTCCAATATCACTTAATAACGCAGCATAATTTAGATTTATTTTATTAAAATAAAATGCTAATTCATTATCATATTCTTTTAATAATTTATATAAATCTTCAAAAAAATATAATTTAAATTCAAAATTTTTTGGATAAATTCTTTTTTTTCTTTCATAAAAGTTTTTTACTTCTGGAATATCTATATTACTTTTTTTATTACTTTTGTTTATCCAAATTGTAAATAGAAACATATATATATTATATTTTATTAATAAAATTTATATACTCATTATTGATTTTCTCAAATATTTCAATATTTTTTCTTTTAGAAAAAATTTTATCAAAATAAAAATTATAATTATCTAATATTTCCAAAACTTTACTTTCCAGATCATTATTTTCACAAAATATGATATAATCGCTTAAATACATTAATTCTTCCTTTAAACATCTTTGTGAAACAATAATACACTTATGTGAAACTAATTCATTTAATCTATGTGTTTCTCCTATTTTATATTTATTTCCTGCGTGAATATTAATAAATATTTTACATTTACTTATAAAATTTAATCTATTATTATTAAACTTACCTTTCATATTTACAGTTTTTTCAATTATGTTTGGTAAAAAATTTTTTATGATATATTTATCGTGAGTTGTTTCTCTATTATAAATACCAATATCTATGGTTTTTTCGTGTATATCTTTAATAAAAGAATAATTAGGTTCTAAAACAAAATAATTATTATATGGAATATAATTTGAGAAATATTTAAAATTTTCTTTATTATAATCAATAAATTTATATTTATTGTGTTTTTGTAAATATTGAGTTGTTTCATTTATCTTTTTATTTGGATTAGTAGTTTGTTCTGTATTAATTAAAATCAATTTAAAATTTTTAAATTCTTTATAAAAATCAGGGTAATTAGTAATGTATTGAAATAAAATAATATAATCAATATCGTTATATTCGTTATTTAATTTATTTTTAATTAATTCAATATTAGTTTTTTTCCAATAATTTAAATTAGATCTATTATCTATTACTCTTTCTATTAATACTTCATTATTATTTTTTATTAAGAAGTCTTTGAAATAATGAAAAAAATATTTTATTAATCTATTAATAAAATCTGGATGAGTTAATTGTAATACAAGAAATTTCATCTATTATATTTTAATAATAAAAAATCTCTTTCATATAAACTATAAATTTTATCTTTTTGTTCCTTATTTAAATCTTGAATTCTTAAACTTTTTTTATGTGATTTATTAACAATTTTATTAGTATAAATTTTTAAATAATTATTTTCAACTAAATAATTACCTAATTCTTGTATATTTTCTAATTGAAATATTTTATCTATCATTAAATTATTATTAATATCATAAATAAAATTAGTTTGAGGTATAAAATGATCGTTTTTAAGATTATTATAATATTTTTTATTATCTATTATATCTTTTGCTGTTTCAATAAAATCATCAAATGATTGATTATTTTTAAAACCGTAATTATCATTGTAATAATATTCTGAGATAAATCGCGAGTATGGATTTCTTACAAGAGTAAATTTGAAGAAATTATTATAATTATCTTTTAGAATATCTTTATATTCAAACCATAAATAGTGTTGTCGTGCTCTTCCTTTTTCAATTCCCCAAAGATTTTTCTTTTTATTCATAATTTCTAACTGCATTTCAATACCTGTTCCACCTGTTTTAGGGATATGTATAAAACAAAGTTTTTTATTATAATCTAATGGCATTTGTTATATACAAGTTTTAAAAAAAAAAAATAAAACTTATATTAATATATGGAAATAATTACACATTATCCTAATAATCATATTTATTTAAAAATTAATAATGGAAAAATAGAAATTGAAAGGATAAGAAGTGGAGATATATTAAAGATTAGTTATGAAGATATAACTAAATATATGAATGAAATATTAGAGATTGTTAATCAAAATAAATTTTCAAAAATTAGATGGAGAAGAATAGATTTCAAAAATAGTTTTGTTTGTTTGGAAAATTTTAGAGATATCATGGAAGGAATTATAGACAAATTAATAGATAATAATGATAAGTATGAAAGTAATCTTATGGGTTCATTTGGTTTTCTTTTTGGAAAAACAAAACCAATTAGAATTAAATTTATAGAATATGCTAATAAACACCCAAATAGATATAAATATATTTCAACAAAAAGGTATAAGAAAGATGATCCCACAATGTTAAGTTGGATTGATATTAAGAAGAAATTTAAATATTTAATAAATTTACCAGGGCATACGTATTGTACTAAAATTTACACAATGTTATTTTGTAAAAGATTAATATTTTACTCAAAACCTAATTTAATATTTGAATGGGAAAATAAATTAGAACCTTGGATACATTATGTTCCTATAGAAAGTGATTTAAATGATTTAGAGGAAAAATATGAATGGGCTGAAAATAATCCAGAAAAAGTTAAGGTGATTATAGATAATGCATTTAAATTTGGTGTTAATGAAATGGGGACGGTAAAAATGAAAAAAAGGTTGAGTGAAATTATAAAAAATAATTTGACAATTAGTAAATATACATGAAATTTTTATTATTTTCATCAGTAGGAAATTCTTATGATAAAGCAATTTTAAGTTGGTTTGGTAGTGAAAAAAATTTTGATATTTTTTTCTGTTATTATGAAGATAATAAAGAAAGAAAAAAATTATTAGATAGTTTATCTGATATTTGTATTTATCAAAAAGGGAGCAAGTTTCAAAATTTTCAAAAGTGTTATGATAAATATAATTTTGATAAATATGAATATATTTGGATAGTTGACGATGATATAGTTTTAGAAACTAATAAAGTTAATGAATTATTTAAATTAGCAAAAGAACATAATTCACCCATATCTCAACCAAGTATGCATAAAAATGGAAGAAATATGCAACCAATTACTATACATCAACCTGGTAATATTTTTAGATATAATAATTTTATTGAAGTAGGTGTTATATTATTTCGTAATGATATTATAAAAGATTTATTAACAAAAATTGGCAATTTATTAAATGAAAAAAAATTATTTTGTTATGGAATAGATATATTATGTACTAAGTATTATTATGATGAAAAAAGTAAATTTATAATTTTTGATAAAATTATAACAAGAAATCCCAGACAAAAGGAAAAAAGAGGAAATAAAAGAGAATGTTTTAAAAATTTTAATCAAAGAGAAATAGTTAAATTTGCTGATAAATTATTGAAGATGTAATCTTTCTTCTACATTAATATTCTTATATTTTTCAAATAATTCAAAATCTTCTTTATAAAATTCCTTTAAAAAATTAATACTTTTTTCACTTAATTCTGTATTATTTTTTTTTTTCGTTGTATTATTATTAAAAATTTTTTTTTTAATTCCTAATTTATTATAAATTATTTTTAATTCTTCTTTAAAATTATCCATTAAAATAATATATTTTGGATTATTAATCCATTCGCTTTGTTTACAATATGTATATTTATATTTTGGTTTTTTCTTACCTATTTTTAGTTTTTTATTTAACATTTCATCCATTAAAATATTAAATTTAGCATGGTTAGGATTAGACAAAATTTGAATCCATTTTTCTGGTGTATCTATTTTATTTTTTATTAATTCTTGTACGTGTTTTTCTTTAGACCATACTTCTAAACAATAATAAACTGCTGAAATAAATCTTTCAATTGGGTTTCTAATTACAATAAGTTGATTTGGAATATTATTTTCAAAAACATCAATATTATGGGAATAATAATTTAATTTTCCACCACATATTTTTTTTATAGAAGAACCACCATTCTTAGGAATATGAATAAAATTCATTTAATATTTATTCATATAATTTATTTTTAAAATATACTTATTTTTTTTTCCTAGTTGCCCAAAATGGATATTTTAAACATTTTTTATCATTAAAATTCTCAAACCAAGTTTCATCTTGGATAACAATAGAACCATTTATTTTTCTTAATAAACTTAATATACTTTGGTCATGACGATTATCTTTGAAATATTTATTTTGAATTTTTTTATTATAAAAATCTGTTATTAATTGTTTATTATGTTCTAATAATTTTTCGTATTGTGTAAATAGATCTAACAATTTTTTATTTTTTTTCATAATTAAAATACCGCCAACATATTGTCCTGTATTTCCTATTTCTTTTTCTGGTTCTAAATTAAAATAATGAAAAATTTGTTTTGATGTCCATATTTTTTCTAAATGTTGCATTTGAAATGATATTATTCCTTCATCACTATTTTTTAATAAATCAATATATTCAAAAAACCTTTCTTTACCTTTTGAATTAATAGAACAACCTGCATCTAAATAAATTAAAAAATCATTATCTGAAATATCTTTTAGTCGATTTTTAATTATATCTAATTTCCAAATCCAATAACCAGCACCTCTTTTTTGGTTTAATATATTCCTGTATTTTTCTCTAAATTCTTTTGACAAATCACTTGGTGAATAAATTTTAATACTATCAAACCAATTTGTTTTTTCGGCTTCTTTCTTCAATCTAATTTTTGCTTTATTATATAATTTATTTCCATAAGATATCAAATGTATCATATTTATAAATTATCAAAATATTTTTTAATTATAAAATTAGCTTTTTTATGAATATTATTTATATTTTTAACTGAATTTTGTTTGGGAATTTCACTTTCACACAAAGAATTAAAAAGTGGTAAATGATAATTAAAACATTTCAAATTTTTATATAGAAAAAAATCAGCAGGTTCATTTGGAATATGATTTAAACTAAATTTATTTATTATTGAAACCATTCCATTTTTATTTATATAATAACATCCAGTAGACCATCTACCTCTTTTCCATTTTGAAAATAATTGATTACTATTTATCATTAATTCTATTTCTTTTGGATTTATACAATGTAAAATTATACAATTCGCATTTTGTGGCTTTTTCTTAATTATTTCTTCAATAGAATATTTCCATTTATCTATAAATTCTAACATCATATCATCTTCCATTATTAATGCTTCATTACAACCATCATCATATGCTCTTTTTATTGCTTTTAAATGTGATTGAATACAACCAATTTCATATTTATTAAGACCATTTTTTTCTTCGAAATTAAAACTATTTCCATCAATAGCAGATATTCTTGTTAAATTTTGATAATTATTTTCCATATATTCTTTTCTTTTAAGATTTCTGTCTAAATTAATATAATAAATTTTTGAAAATATGTTTTTTTTTGCCATTATAAATATAATTTATAAATATAATTATGATTTATTACACAAATAATTTTAAGGAAATTTTTTTAATCAATTATAAATGTTGCTTTTCTTCATTTGATGAATTGTATAAAAATAATAAAATAAATAAATATACCAAAAAAAATAATAATGAATTAATTAAAAAAATAAATAAAAATATCAGTATTTATTTTATAATAAGAGAACCATTAAATCGTTTAAAATCATTTTATAATGATAAATTCAAATATTGTTTTGATGGTACTTATGTTAATTGTGATGAACAATATTGTCAGAAAAATATGTATAAATATTTTAATAAAAATAAAATAAAAAATTTAAATTTTTCATTTAATGATATGGTAAGTTGTATTAAGAATGGTTATAAAGATGGACATATTAAATTACAATGTGAATTACTCAATAATTTAATTAGAAAAGAAAATTGTGAGATTATCAAATTGGAAGATAATAATTTTAATAATAAAATTAAAAGTATTTTAGGTTTCGAATTACCAAGAAATAATATAACAAAAAATAAATTTGATTATTCCTTAACAGAAGAAAATCTAAAATTTATACGGGAATTTTATAAAAATGATTATATATTATATAATTCACATTAATTTTTTTGAATATTGAATTCCATCACCATGTCCAGCATCTATATAAACTAATGGTTCTCTTAAATATAATATATTACTAAATTTAATTAATTTTTTCCAATAAGCATAATCATCAGCATAATTTTTAATAGGAAAATATCCTGCTTTTTCTATTAATTCTCTTTCCATTAATATAGAAGAACCACCATTAGTACAATTATGTACTTTTAAAAATCTTTCATTCCAAATGTTTATTTCATCTTTAAAAGAATTTTGAAATAAAAATGGCATTTTCTTATATCTATTTTTTAAATAATTCCAATGTATACCATTATAATGTATATTTTGATATTCTTTATTTAGTTCATATGGTCCATTATCACAAATTCCTTCTGTACAACATATTTTACAATTACTGTTTTTTAATGCATTAATTTGTTTTTCAATTTTAGTAGGTAGAAAATAATCATCATCATCCAGAAATGCTAAATACTTTCCTTTGGCAAATTTCATAGCATAATTTCTTTGATGTCCTCCTGGGCTTGGAAACCCATATATTTCTTTAGAATTTTGAGGAAGATGATAAATTAAAACATTCTCCCCAAATTCTTTTTTGAAATCAAAATTATAATATTCTTTTTGAGTAGAACAATCATTAACAATAATTATCTCTATATTTTGATATGTTTGTTCTTTTGCAGATTTAATAGCATTTAATAAGTATTTAAATCTATTGTAAGTTGGTATAATTATCGTAACTAAATCCATTTTAATATATGATAATAATTATAAAATGATATTTGAACCAACTCATATAGAAAAGTATAATATATATGATGTTTTTTATAGTCCTTTAAATTATTTTATGTTATCAATTTCTCATATAATAGAACAACATCTTGATATTAAAATTTTTTATAATGAAGAATGGAAAAGTTTTACTAAATTAATATGCACTCATACTTGTAATTATTATTTTCATGCAGAATATCAAGAAAAAATTAAATTAAAAATAAATGAAAAAGATGAATATGAAGTAAATGTAAAAAAATATCCATTATTGTCAAATAATGCTACGGTTATGTCAACAATGGTTCAAAATGAAGATAATTATATTAGACAATGGATAGAGTATCATAGTAAATTGGGAGTTCATAATTTTATTATATATGATAATGCAAAAATTGATGATAAAATATCACATTGTTCAAAAGAAACAAAAAGTAATCTTAAAGAAATTTTACAGGATTATATTGAAGAAGGAAAGGTAATTTTAATAAAATGGAAATATCCAAAAAGAATATCATTTACAAAAAAATTTAAAATTGAAATTGATAAAGATAGAAAAGAAATAAGAGATAATATTGTTATACCAGGAAAATTAACAGGACAATCTACACAACAAACACATTCTATTCATGCATTTCGTAATGTAAAATATATTGGATTTTTAGATATAGATGAATATTTAAATCCAAGAAATAATTTTAATTTAAATTCTATATTAAATAATTTTTTTTCAGCAAGAAAAAATGTAGGTGGTATGATTATTAAATGTAAATTATTTTACAATCCAAATAATTTAGATGAAGATAATTATAATTTTTTAAAAATAACTAATTGTGGTAAAATTATAGAAAGACAAAGATATAAAACCTTTGTAAAACCACGTTTAGTTGAAACATTTCGAATACACCAAATAGGTAATGGTAAGAAATCATTTTTTATAAAAGAAAATATAATTTATTTCAATCATTATTTTTTTTTGAATAAATTAAAAAGAGGAAAAGAATGCGGTAAATTTAAAGATAATAGTATTTTAGATAAATTAAAATATTTTAATATAGAATAAATATGACATGTTAAATATTTTTTATAATTATATTTAACAAATTATATGGATAAATACAGCATACCTTTAAATTACAAAATAAGGGAAAATAACGCTCATCATAATGATATGGATGAAACTGATAAATATCAAAAAGAAGTTTATCTTTATGTAAAATCTTTTATGGAAACAAATAATTTAAAAAAAGTAATAGATATAGGTTGTGGTTCGGGACATAAATTAATTAAATATTTGGGCAATTTTGAAACAATTGGTTATGAAACTGAGCCATGTATATCATTTTTAAGAAATAAATATCCAAATAATACTTGGATTAATAGTGGTGAATCAGAAAAAAGTTTTGGTGAGAATAATAATTTGCAATGTGATATAATAATGGCTAGTGATGTTATAGAACATATTAGAGACCCAAATAAACTTATTGAATTTATGAAAACATTTAATACAAAATATTTTTTAATATCAACACCATGTAGAAAAATATTGGCTGAAACAATGCCAAAATGGGCTGGGAAAAATATTAATGGACCACCTAAAAATGAAGCACATATAAGAGAATGGACGTATGAAGAATTTATTATGTATTTAAATAAGCATTTTAAAGTTTTACATTCAGAGTTAGGAAAAGAACAAAAAGCGTGTCATTGGCATTTATGTGGTTTAGAATAATTTATTTAATGAATTTATTATAGCAAATTCTAAATCGTCATAATATTTTTTTACGATTTCTTTTGCGTTGTCTTTAAAAATTTTTTGTTCAAGTATTTTATTATAATTATCAATTGAATATTTTATTTTTTTTTTCATTTCATCTTTATTTTGTATATTAATAAATGTATAACAATTTTCATTTATTATATTTTTTTCTGGTAAATCATTCCCCCAATAAATTGGGACACAACCTGCTTCTAAAGCATGAAAAATTTTTTCAGTACAATATCCATTTGATTTAGAATTTTCAGGACAAATATTAAACTTTACTTTTTTTAAAAAATTTATTTTATCATCAAATGAAGCACCTATATTAAAATTTTTTCTAAATTTTCCTGGATAAATAATTTTATTGTAATTTGAAAATTCATTGCATATTTTCTTCCTTATACCTAATCTAGAATGACTTGCAATACATGAAGCAATATATTTTTTATTTTCTAACATATTTATTTTTCTTCTATTTTTTATATAATCAATAATATTATTTTCGTTATTAGGCATACTGTAAAATGGATAACATAATAACCATATAGGAAATCTTATTAAATTATATTTTAAATTAGTTGGAGAAAAACCTATAATTATATGAAATTTTCTATTTATTTCATGTATATTATATTCTTTTTTTCTATGTATAAAAGATAAATTTTCCCCAGTAAAAAAAATTTTCAGTTTTGCATTTATTTTATCTATATTTTTCAATTCACCAAAAACAGAACAAATACAAATATCACAATTATTATTATCAGTTATTTGTATTTCATATTTATCTTTGAAAATGAATTTAAGATAATTATCAAAATATATTTTAATAGATTTATGCATATTTATATATTTTAATGTCAAAATCATTTTATAAATTTATATTATATTATTAATATGGAAAAAACACAAATAGATAGAAAAAAAGTAAAAGGTATAATTATGATTTTAACCTGTCAAAAATATAAGGTAAGTAGAATTAAAAGATTTAAATTACCTAAGGATGAATATGAAGGTTGGAAAATAATTTATATTTTAGGTAATTTATTTTTAGAAAAAGATTATGAATTAGAAAATAATATTTTAAAAATAAAGACAGAAGATTCATATTTACATTTATTTAAAAAAGTAGTGTTAGGAGAAAAATATTTAGATCAAATATTTGACATAGAAGAAGGAATATTAAAAGTAGATGATGATATAATATTAAATGAAAAAAACTTAATAAATTTTTTAAATAGTGATAAAAAAGAATTTATTGGTAAAATAAAAAGTAAGAAAGATATAATAAATTTTGATAAGAATTTATTAAAAAAAAATTACAAAAATAATTTTATGATAAATTATTATTTTAAGAAAGATGAGGAATTTAAAAATAAATACAATGGAATGCATAATTTAAATATGATAAAATTACGAAAATATAACATTTATAATTATTATGCAGATAAAATAGGTACATCAGGGGGTATTTATTATATATCTAAAAAATGCTATAAAATATTAATTAATTTTATGGAAAAAATTAATTTTGATATATTTTATTTTGATAATATGTCAAAAAGTTATCCATTTTTAATAGAAGATGGAGGTACTTCATTTATTTTGCTTATGAGTAATATAAATATGTATCATAATGATAATATGTATTCAGACATAAATGAAGAAAATAAACTAAGTTTAGGTTATCATACAAATTTATTTAAAACAAAGAAAAATAAAATTAATTTGGAAATATTAAATAAAATTAATAATATAATTTAAAAATGTACGATATTGTTAACAAAGTAAATAATTATTTTACTTCCATTGTAATTTAATATACTTTTCATAAAGATTATATGCTCTATTATATTACTTTAATAAATTTTTATTATTTTCATATGATTTATTAATAAAATAATTCATAGGCATTTGTTTCTTTTTTATTTCTTCAACACTCATTTTTTCCAGTTTTTTATAAACAGAATTAACTAAAACAACTACTGGTTGAAAATCTCTTGTGATTTTTCTGTAATTATCATAAGGTTTCTTTATAAATTCATTTACACAATTTTTCCAATATATCGGATAAATATTATCTAAACCATTATAAATTAAATAATTTTTATATAATATTTTTTTATTTTCGTCAAAATATTTTAAAATTTTAGAAGCAAAAACAGTCCAAAATCCTTGATGATGTAAATTTTTTATTGGTATTAATTTTAAATTATGATTTATATATTTTTTCCAAGTTTTCATTAGTTCAGTATTTTTTCTACTACCAAAAACACCATTTACAATACTAATATTATTTTCTCTCATAAAAAAACCATCTTTTTCTTCTAATACTTTAAATAATGAAGATAAATCATCCATTACTATTGTATCTGAATCTAACCAAATACCACCATAATCACATATAACATTAACTCTAACAAAATCCGCTTTATGTGCTGGTCTTAATTTGTAATATTTTGGTGGAATATTTTTTATATAATCTTTTACATTATCATCATTCAAAAAATGAACTTTATAATTTTTACCATTATTTGAATGTAAGTAAATCAATTCTCTTAAAATTTTAATTAGTGAATATTCTTTACCAATCCAAAATATAAAAACATTTCGTTCCATTATAAATATAAGAATATAATTATTAAATATTATGAAAAATAATTATTTAAATTTTTTTCCAGGATTTTTTATGGGAATAACAAGAAGTATCATTTCACACCCTTTTGAAATTATGAAAATAAAATCTCAATTGAAAATGAATGAAAAAATAAATTTATTCAGAGGAATTCATTATTCTATAATTGCGAGTGGATTAGAAAGGGGATGTCAATTCTACTTATATGATTTTTTTACACCTTTGCTGATTTAAAACGCCGACTTTTATTTATATCTTTTTTGAACTTTTAATCTTGTTGATTTTTTAGGTATATATTTATAATTTCTTTCATAACTTCCCTTCATAATATTCTTAAATATTGATTTAGGAATATTTTTAATTATTTTTTTAATATTTAATTTTAATTTATTCAATCCTATATCATGTGTTTTTCTTAATTTACTTTTCAAAACACTGAAAAATTGCTCAATAGAATTTGTATAGTGTTGATAAGGAATTGAATATAATAATTTATTTTGTTTGTTAATTTCTTCTTTTACAATTTTATTTCTATGACTACTTGCGTTATCCATTATTATTAACTTTTTCTCATATTTTGAATTTATATATTCTTTAATAAATTCTATCATTCTTTCACTATCAATACCCCCTTTATCATAAATTTTATAACCAATAATTCCCTTTGTTGTCATAGCAAATATACCTGTATATTTTTTGAATACTTCTTGACTATTTGTTTTTATTGTACATCTTTTACCTATTTTTTCATAACAATGTTTTCTTACTTCATAAGAATTTAATGATGTTTCATCAATACAAATTAAATCATCTAAATTATATTTTTTAATTTCTTCATAAAAAGTTTTTAATTGTTTATTTATATCAACTGGTTTCCTAAATCTTGTTTTAGGTATATGTCTTAATCTTGTTTGTTTAAGAGTTATATTAATATCTCTTACAACAGATGTTATATGACTTCTACTAAATTTTTCATTAAATTTTTTATTTAATTTTATTGTTAAATCATTTATTGTAATTGTTTTATTATCTTTTATTGTATCTTTGATAAATTTAATATACTCTTTTTTAATTTTATAAGCAATATATTTTCTATTTTTTCGTTTAATTTCTTTTGTATTGTTAAATTTTTTAACCCATCTCATTAAACTTCTTTCACTACAACCAAATATTTTACAAGTTTTCTTTTGATTTTTAATTTTCAAATAATATTTAACCGCAGATATTTTGAAATCTTCACTTTTATGTTTGGTCATAATATATAATTTATTTATATATAATTGTTATAATGTAAATTTTTTAATTTTTTTTTCAGATTTTTTGATATATCCTTTATTTATTTTACTTTGAATTAGTCCTTCAATTTTGCTAAGAGTAGCTTTTTTAGAAATAATATTTCCTTTTTTTCCTATTTTACCATAATTAATAATATAAGAATTTTTATCATATTGAATATTCCAAAATTTATTAGATTTAGAGTCTTTGTATTCAAGATTTACTTGAATAATACCAGTATTCTTAGTATTCCAAGTACATGCAAATTTAACAAATTTATTAATTATTGAATTAATTCTTTTTTTATTTTTCAATCCATCTTTTGTTTTCAAATTTGGGTCGGTTAATTTCCATAAATCTTTTTTAATATACTTACCATCATCTGAATTATCATTTTTATCAGGTATATAAATTTCCTGCATTCCAACAAAATTAGGAATCATATTTTTAGTTGTTTTTTTATAAAATTCTAAAAGTAAATTATATAGATTTTTATTTTTAATACATTTTTTATAATCTTTATGTTTTTTAATCATATTATAAACTTCGTTGTTTATTAAAAATGCATCTCCATAAATTTGTAATTCATACATAAAATAATCCATAACACTAATTTCATCTTTTTTAGGAAATAAATCTAAAAACGATTTTTTAGAATGTTGTATTCTAACATATCCATCCATATCATATGAACCAATATTAGAAATTGAACCATCATTCATTACAGCTCTCACCTTTTCATGCCATCCATATTTTTTTTTATTATAATTTTCATGTTGTGATATATATCCAGGAATTCCAGATAAAACACAATAAACAGTGAAAATACCCATTATAATATATAATTATATATTTATATATTATTTAAAAATAAAATTATAAATAATATCATTATTTATGCCTGACATTAAAAAAAAAATTAAATTTGAAAAAGAACAAAATTCACTTTTTAATGATTTACTTAATATTTTGAATTATAATAATGATAATGTTTTTTATCTGTATGATTTAGATAATAATAAAGAATTACAAGATAATATTATGAATTTGGTTGATAATATTATTAAATATTATCCTTCAAGCAATTGTAATGGTATTAATAAAAAAAAATGTAAAAGACCATATTTAAGTATTATACGTTATCTTGTTAAATATCATAATAAAAATCTTTTCTTTATGGATTATACTTTAAAAATAGATGATAATAAAACTGTTCGTACAAAAAAATATAAAATAATTTAATTATTGCGTTTAATAACTTAAAGAATAATATATTATATAGTATATGAGAAAAAAGAAGAAGAAGAAAAATAAATCTTTTTTTGAGAAAAAAGAAAAAGGCTCTTTTATTACTATTAAAACAAGCCTTAAATCTATTCTTAAAAATTATGATGTTAATTTTCCTATTATCAATAATATTGTTTTAGAATGTAATGAAATAGTTATTAGGACATATCAATTTATAAGATTATATATTTTATATAAATTTTATAGAAATGAGGATATTCCAAATTTTGATAAAGATACAATTTTATATTTTATTAGAGCATGCGGAATTCGTGATAAACGGGGGAAAAAAGCAACTAATAAAAAATTAGAAGATGAATTAAATGAATTTTACGAAAATCAATTTAAAAATTGTATTAATAAACCTAAATTTAATTTGAAAAATAAATCATATTTAACTCCTTATTTAGCACAACAAATACAAACTTCATTTAATAATAATCTAAAAGAACATTTTATTACTCGTATTAGAAGATTTATGAATATTACAAACCCAGATAATAAATTAGATAAAAATAATTTTTGTAAAATTAAGAATTTGATTTTACTTGATAAGTCAGATAAAATACCTGAAATTATCAGTAAAATTAATAATTTATCTCAACCAAACAAAGATATATTATCAAGAAAATATATGGATTTTAGTAATGAAATTAAAAATAATTATTTACCAAAAGAATATGATAAATGTTATGGTTATGATGTTAAAGTTAATCCTATGAAGTATTTATTTTATACAATTAAAATGAATAAAACGATTGAAGATATAAACAAAGAAATTAAGAATAATAAAAATTTAACTGATGAAGAAATAAGATGTAAAACAAAAAAATTATTTCAACCAATATCATTAAGAAAAACGATTATTCCATCGTATATCACGTTAGATACTAATGTTATTTTATCAATTTTTAAGAATTCAGGTGAAAGTAATATGAATAAAGAAACCAAAAAGAATAAAGATAAAATATGGGATAAAATTTTTAGAATCAATAAAAGAGTAATGAAAATGAAAGATTATGAATATAAAACCATTCAAACTGATGGAATTGGAGTATCAATTTGTTTTCAAAAAAAAGGAAAGAAATATAAGGAAAATAGTAAAATTGATGATGAAGATAATGAAATGTATATAAGTGATTTAACAATAGAGGATTTAGAAAAATGTAAAACAAAGAAACTTGTATCAATTGACCCAGGAAAAAAAGACCTTGTTTATATGGTTGATGATAATAAAAATAAATTGAAATATACTTCTTGTCAAAGACGTATTGAAAGTTTAAGTAAAAGATGTAATAAAATTATACAAACAGAAAAAATAAAAAAAGGAATAATTGAAAAAGAAACAATTTTATCAAAATATAATTGCAAAACTGTAAATTATGAAGAATTTAAAAAATATATAATTGAAAAAACAAAATTAAATGATGAATTAAGAAGTTTTTATGAAGAAAATTTGTATAGAAAGTTAAAATGGAGAACTTGTATTTATAGACGAAAAAGTGAGGATAAATTTCTTAACAGAATTGAAGAAAAATTCGGAAAAAATTTGTTACTTTGTTATGGAAATTGGAGTAGAACAAAGCAAATGAAATATATAATGCCAACAAAAGGTATTGGATTAAGAAGAATAATAAGAAAAAAATATGATGTTGTATTGATTGATGAATACAAAACATCAAAATTATGTAATCATTGTGGTAATGAATTAGAAAATTATAATAATATACATAGATTACTCGTATGTAAAAATTGTAAAGGTAATATCAAGGCAAATAAAAGTAATGGCTCTGAAAGCAAAAAGATTACATTTATGAACCGAGATATGAATGCCTGTATGAATATGTTAGAAATTTCTCATAAATGGATAAAATTTAGAGAAAGACCTAATAAATTTAAAAGAAAACCTTTAGACACGTGCTTTTCTAATGAGAAGATATTAACGTGTATTCAATAAGTTGTTTTTACTGGAGGTAATACTCCAGCCTTTATTGATTTTTTTTTGTTAATAAAGTCGGCGTTTTAAATCAGCAAAGGTGTAAAAAAGAAGGTGATACAAATTTTTTGTCATCTTGTAAATCAAGTGCATTATCTACATTTATTGGTATTCCTTATAATTTTTTAATTGTAAATAAATCAGTTTCAAATAAAAATGTTGGATTTACTACTAAAAGTTTAACTAAAACTATTCCGCTTGAATATGCAAGGTGTTTTTTAGGTTCAAGTATTTTCCTATATACTTACAATGAATTAAAAGATAATAATATTCCTTTATGGTTGTCAGCATTTGGAGGTACATCAACCGTCTGGGGAATTACATATCCAATTGATTATATAAGAAATCAAATAATTAGTAATAAAAATAATTTTTCAATTACTAATTTATATAAAGGAATTCAATATCCTGTTTTAAGAAGTTTGCCATCAAGTATTATTGGAATGTATGTCTACGAAAAAGTTAAAGATTATATTAATGATTTATAAAATTAAATTTTTTTATTTTCACCTAAATTTTCATAAAAATCAATAATTGGTTCTTTAATGAATTTTGGTAATTGATTTATTTCATTTAATATATTTTCATTAAATTTATCTTTTTTTATTTTTTCAATAATTTCTTTTAAATTATATTCATTTATTTTAAATTTTTCTGGTATAATATGTGTATTATATCTAATATAATCATTATTAAAATAAATAAAAAAAGGGAATACATTATGACTACAAGGATTATTCATACCTATCATTGAATACTGACCTAAAACCTTTCTTTGTTGTAAAGTAGAATTCATCCCCATAACGGAATTATTTAATAATTTACAAAATCCTGCAACCATTGCTCTTGGATATAAAATCACGTTATTTTCTATTTGGGTGTCATGATGAATACTTACTTGTGATAAAAATTTATTATAATTACCTATTATTGTTTTTTCATGAAAACCATTATATATAATATTACTAGCATGAAAAAAATTATTATTACCTATTTCCAACCCATTATATTTGAATTCAAAATTTTCATAATTGATATTTGATTGAACTCCTAATTCACCAATTTTATTATTATTGAGAAAAATATTATTATCACCAATAATAGTATTAGGATAAATTATTGTATTATCATAAATTTTATTATTTGAACCAATAATTACATTTTCCATTATTTTTACATTTTCTCCAATAAAATTATTTTTACCAATTTTGAGTGAATTACAAATTTTTGCTAATCTTGATATTTTATTCATTTATATTACATTTTTAATATTTCTTTATAATATTTATAAATTTATTTATGCCTTTTTTATCAAAATAATTCATACCTGCTGGTCCTTTGATAATATTTGTATCAAGTTCAAATAAAATTAAATTTTCATTTATTTTCTCTTCTTTATATGATTTACTAACTTTTTTTAAAATATTAAATATAAATAATTTAATATTTTTTCCAAATTTATTTATCAATAATTCATATAATTGATTTATTTTTTCATAATTAATACTTTTATTAGTTAAGTATAATGGTTGTATCATTATAAATTTTATTAGTTTATATTCATTTAATTTGTTAAATCTATTAACACATCTTTGTAAATAGTTATAATTTTCATCATCTAAAAAATTATGGTGTTGATGATCAACAGTATTTAAATTTTTTATACCAAATAATTCTTGTGCATTTTTATAATAAAATATATTTTTAGTCCCTTTTGAAATTTTTTTATTATGCAAATAATTATCCTTATTTAAAAATTCTTTAAAATCATCTAATAAATTATGAATAATATTATCTAAACATGTAACCATCCAATCATATGGATGCGATTCATATTTTAAATTATGAGATTTTAATAACCAACTTGTTATACAGTAATTTCTTAATGATACATAAATAACATTTTTATTATTATTTTTTTTTTCTTCTTCAAACATTTTATATGTATATATATATTAAATGTCTAAAATTAATTTTAAAATAAATGGAGATTTAAGGGGAAAATTAATAGCAATTGACTCAGAATTTGATTTACCTTTTGACATCAAAAGAATTTTTTATATTAAAGATTTAGATAATTTAGAAAGAGGTCATCACGGACATAGAAAATGCGAACAAATTTTAGTTCCAATAAATGGCTCTTTTACTTTAAGATTAGATAATGGAAATGAAATAAATGAATACTATTTAGATAAACCTAATGAAGGTATTCATATACCATTATACAATTGGATTTCTATGAAAAACTTTTCAAAAGATTGTATAATTATGGTTATTTGCTCATATAAATATGATGAAGACGAATATATTCGTGATTATAATACTTTCTTAAAAGAAGTTAATGAAAATAAAAATAAAATTGATAAAATATATAATTTTTCTTTGAAAGAACAAACAAATTTACTGAAAAGAAAAGTTTTGAATAATATTGAAAAAATTATAGATAGAAATGAATTTGTTATGGGGAGTGAAGTTGTAAATTTTGAAAATAAATTTGCTAAATATAATAATATAAAATACTGTATTGGTGTAAGCAATGGATGTTCTGCATTAAAAATTGCATTAAAATCATTAGAATTAAAAAATCCAAAAGTAATCGTTCAAGCAAATACATATGTTGCCGTTCCATTAGTTTGTGAAGAATTACAAATAAAATATGATTTAATTGATATTGATGATAATTTATTACTTGATTTAAATAAATTAGAAGAATATCTACAAAATAATAATAAAAATAATGAATTAGTTCTAATGTTAGTTCATTTATATGGTAATTGTGTTGATATGGAAAGATTATTAACTTTGAAAGAAAAATATAATTTTAAACTAATAGAAGACACAGCACAAGCACACGGTTCAACATTTAAAAATAAAAAATTAGGTTCATTTGGTGATTTAGGTTGTTTTTCATTTTATCCAAGTAAAAACTTAGGTGCTTTTGGGGAAGCAGGTGCTATTGTAACTAATAATAAAAACTATTATGAATATTGTAAAAAATATAGAAATTATGGTTCAATAGAAAGATATAAATGGGATATTGTAGGTGGAAATGAAAGAATAGATAATATTCAAGGTTCAATATTATCAACAAAATTAGAATATTTGGATGAATGGAATAATAAAAGAAGAGAAATAGCAAGATATTATTTGGAAAATTTAAAACAAAATAATATTAGAATTTTAAAACCAATAAAAGATTGTATATCAAATTATCATTTATTTGTAATTATTACTGATAAAAGAGATGAATTAAAAAAATATTTGGAAAGTAAAAATATATTTACAGCAATCCATTATCCCAAACCATTTTATGAATCAGAAGCATATAGACACATTAATGGTTCTCACTGTTTAAAAATGGAAGAATTAAAAGATAAATTACTTTCAATACCAATTTATCCAGAATTAAAAAAAGATAATTTAGAAAGGATTATGATTGAAATAAATAATTTACTTGCCTTTTTTATTTAATAAAGGACATAAATAAAGTGTATTATATTTAACTTTATTTAATTCATTAATATTTGGTTGTTCGTATTTTTTGATATCATTTATTAAATTATTAATTTCCATATTTTTATTAATAATTATTGGTTCTACTGATTTCATATTTAATGAACTAAAATAATCATTATATTTAAAATAACCACCCAATATTTTATCATTTAAATCTTTCGAAATCCTTCCCCAAGCTGTATGTATATGATAAGCGTGTGATACAATTATACCGTGTAATGATGTTGAAATAGTAATTTCACAAGATAAAATTTCATTTATTATTTTTTCGAAATTATCTTGTAGATTAATTATTAAAATATTTTTATTTTTTTTTATTATTTTTTTAAAGATATTATAATCAATCCAATGTGGGATAAAACCAATTTTATATTTTTTAATTATATTTTTTGGATTATAAAAAAAAGGCAATATCAATCCTATATCACCAAAAATCTCAGGACATTCGATTTTTTTACTTATAATTAAATTTCTTGTCAAATGACCTCTTACACTAATAATTTTTTTCACATTTTTGTATTTTTCAGAACAATTAATACTACCAAAACCAGAACCCCACACAATACTGTTGGAATTTGTCATAAATCCTAATATACTACCAGCACCAAGAAGTATGGAATTACCTATGTTTTTTTTAGGATTAATATTAAAAATTTTTTTATATATATAAGGTGTTATCATATCACCAAAATTATTTCCCCCATCAGGATACCAATTACAAGAACTTATATTTATATTTTCTTTAATTATATTTTTATTTTTAAAAGAATAAAAAATAAGATTACCTATAATGTTAGGTAAAAAAAATATATCTTTTATATCACAATTAATAAAATTATTTACAATATTTTTTTTAATAATTACAAAATTTTTATCTTTAATAGTATTTATATTTTGATTTTCTTCTTCTAAATTATTTATAAGTATTTCTTTTGTATTTATTTTTTTATAATCTTTTATTATGACTTTATTCTTTTGAATGAATAATTTTATTTGATTATAAATATTATTTATATCAATTAAATTATTTTTTTCCAATAAATTATTAGTTATTTCTTTTATTTTATTTGTAAATTTTGTATTTTCTCGGCTTATAATTAAATCAAAAAAAATTTCATCAGTATCATTAAATAATAATAATCCATATTGATTATGATTTATTAAATTTATTAATTTATTTAAAATAAATATATTATAATCAATCCAAACTCCACCAAATTTATTGATAATATTTATTTTCAAAAAAAAATTTTTTAATTCATAATTAAGTTTATTAAAATATAATGGAATATTATCTAGATATTCAGTTTTATTATCTTCATTTATTTCAATTATATTAAATGTTTCTCTATCATTTAAATGAAGGTATATAAAATTTTTTAATATGTTTGATAAATTATTTTTCTTTTTCTCACTAAATAAATAAATATTTTTCATTATATAATATTAAATATATAAATTTATATCAAAAAAAAAAACATATCCTAAATAAAAAATATTGGGTCATTTCCATCATCATCTAATATTTTATAATTTAATTTTTTCATAAAATTATATATTTCTTTTTTATCATATCCAAAATATTTATTTGAACAGTTATTTGTCTCAATTTGAATTAATGGTTTATTTTTTTTTATTAATTCTATTGCTCCTTTTAATACAAACAGTTCACTTCCTTCTGTATCTATTTTAATAAAATCAACTTTTGTTTCAATTTTTTCGTCATCTAATTTTACAACATTTATTTCATCATTATTTAATAAATTATTATCATCTGTTTCTTTAATATAATAACAACCTGAATTACTTCCATGTTTAACTATTTTTGCTTTCATTGATTTATTAAAAATACCGTAATTTTTTGCATTAACATTTTTTATATTATTTCTCTTAATATTATTTATTAAATAATTATAATTTTTTTTATTAGGTTCATAAACTAAAACTTCTTTAAATAATCTTGAATAAGGTAGAGCTGTAGTACCTATATGACCACCAATATCAATATATAAATTATTTTTATTTTTGTTTTTATTTATATAATTTTTAATTATTTTTAATTCTCGTAAATATGGTTGAGACATACCAGCAATAATATACTTATGAAATGATGTACAAGCTCCTTCATATTCTAAATTATCAAATTTTGAAATCATTATAATATATATATATATATTATAATGGATAAAAAATTTTTTTTATTAAATGATAAAAATAATCATAAAATAATAAATCCAAAAGCACAAGAAATTTATTTTTTTCTTAAAAAAAAATGTATTAATTTATATAAAAATATTCCCGAAATTAAAGATTTTATTTATAAAAATAATAATGAAAATACTTATTTATATTATTATCCCAGAGTCAAAAGAAATAATTTTTTTTTTGAATTTATAAATTTAATAAATTCTATTAAATTAAAAATTAATATTTATGTATTTACATTTGATTTTTGGATTGGTAGTAATTTAAATTATTGTCATAATATATGGGCAAAAAAAGTTTTTAAAGCAAAAACATATAAAGTAATTTGTTTTAGTAATAATTTAGAACAATTAAACTTTTATCATAATTTTGATTATACTAAATTTAAAGAAAATATAATATTTAACAATATATGGTGTTGTTATGATAAAAGTTTTTGTAACTTTAACAATAATCCATATAAAAAATTATTATTATCTGGTTGTGTTATCAATAATATTTATCCAGAAAGATTTATTTTAAATAATTTAATAGGAAAAACTAATTACATTAATAAATATAATTATAATTTGAATGATGTAAAAAATAATACAAATAATTATAATTTAATATTAAATAAATATTTTGCGTGTTTTACATCTAATGTTTATGTGCAAAAAAATGATGAATTTAAAAAATTTTACAATACACATATATTATTATTAAAAACTTTTGAAATTTTAGGATCAGGTTCTTTGTTAGTTATGCCAAAAAAAGAAGAAAATTATTTAAAAAAATATGGTTTAATACATAATGAAAACTGTTACTTAATTGATTTTAATAAAAATATTATTGAACAGATTCATTTTATTTTTGATAATATCAATAAATATAATATTGTCAGAGAAAAAGGACAAAAATTAGCGAAAGAAAAATTAAATTCTGTTCTAAAAATAAATGAAATTAAAAAATTATTAAAAATTGAATAAAAATATTATTAATTTTATATATAATTTTAAAATATAATATATTATATATGAAGAAATATATTATATTATCTAATTGGATAGAAAATTATTTAGCACAAGAACATTATTTTTTTGCTAAATATTTAGAAAATTTTGGATGGAAAATAATTAAATTAAATAAATTTAAAAAAAATAATAATTTATTATTGGATAAAGATAAAAATTTTATATTATTTTTTACTTATGATGGATATAATATCGAAAATTATAAATCAAAAATTAATAATAATACAACTATAATATATAAATTAGATGATTTATATCCAAAAAAAAATATACGAAAACAATGTATATTAAATGCTGATATTATAATAGGTCCATATCAATATTTATATAACAAAGTTTATCCAATAATAGAATCAAAAAAAACATTTCATATACCTTATTCTGCTGTAAATAATTTTTATAATGATATATTATTCAATGAAAATCCAATAAAGAAAATTTTTGTTTCTGGTGCTTGTGATAAAGAGATTTATCCTTTTCGACATTTTATAAAAAATGAAAAAATTTTCGAGAAATATATAGAAAAATTGGAACATCCTGGTTATAGTAATTTCAGTCATAAATGTATTAATAAAAAATATTATTTAAAATTAAATAGTTTTTTGTGTTGTTTTGTTGATGCGTCAGCATATACATATATTTTATTAAAAGTTTTTGAAACTTGTTCTGTTGGTAGTTTATTACTAGTATGTGAGTCAATTAAAGATGAATTAAATAAATTGGGATTTTATGACAATAAAAATTGTATAATGTGTAATAAAAATAATGTATTGAAAAAAATTGAATGGATATTTGATAATGAGATAAAAGTAAATAAAATTAGAAAAAATGGTATGAATTTAGTTCAGAAAAATCATAATACAAAAAAAAGGGCTGAATTATTTGATACATACATAAAAAATTTGATGTAAAAATTTTTATCCCCATTATAATTATATGAAAAACATAATTATAATCCCATACAGAAATCGCCAAAAGCATTTAGACTATTTCTTAGAGCATTCCGCAACTTTATTAAAGAATTCCGTAGATAATTTACAAATAATTATTGTAGAACAGAATGAAGGTAAGATTTTCAATAGAGGTATTCTCCTCAATATCGGTTTCCATTATTTCGGGGATTTAGATGCTTTCTATATTACCCAAGATGTTGATATAAATCCTAATCACAAAGATACAATAGAACAATACAAAAAAGATGTTTCTGGAAATTTCCTTAGAATATTCTCATCTTGTTATGGAACATTGGGAGGTATAATTAAATTCAAAGGCTCTACATTTCAAAAAGTAAATGGATTTCCTAATAATTATTGGGGATGGGGTCACGAAGACAAAGATTTGAAAAACCGTGCTGATTTCCACAAAGTTCATTGCGACACTTTTATGGAAACAAATAATGAAAAGAGAAATGAATACTTCCTTAGATTTGATGATGTTGATGACAGAGTGAAATCAAGAGATGTTAATAAAAAATGGTTTAATAATTATAAATTATTTGATAAATTAAATCCAACGCAAAAAGCAAATTATATTAAATCATTGACTGGATTACATAACTTACAATACAAAATAACAGAAGATATTGAAATTAATGATTACATTAGAAAAATTAAAGTTGATGTATGAAAATTATTATAAAATTATAAAAAATTGATTTTCTTTTATTTATTTAATTATTTTACTATAAATTATAATTTTCAATAAATATGTATAAAACTATATTCAATAAATTAAAAAATACAAACTTTAATCAATTTGAAAAATTTATTAAATATTTATTAATTGAATATGGAACATCTCTTAATGTAAATAGATTTGACATTGGCAATTCAATAGAATATTCATTATCAAAACATTTACAAAAAAATAATTTTCTAACAAGAGATTTCCATAATTCTAAGAAAATTGATATTTCTATTGAAAATAAAGAATTTTCAATAAAATATAGTTCTTGTGCGGATATAAAATTACATAATTCAAACAATTGTATAAATAAAGATTGTAATTTTACAGACCTATTATTATTAACACCAAACAACTTATGGTTTATCACAAATGAAACATTAAATGATTACGAAATAAATATTGAAAAATATTTAGTAAATACAGGTGATGGATTAAAATTAAAAAGAAAATTATTAACCGCTCTAAATAAAAAAAATTATGAATATAAAATAAGAATAGATTTAGAAATTGATAAAAAAAAATGTAAAAATAATTATACTTTCAAAACGTTTTATAATAAAGCATTCCAAGATTTCCAAGAATTAAACAAATAACTCCTCATTAAAAATTAAAAACCTCGCACATCTCTCAATCATAACAACATTAACTGCATTTCCAAATTGTTTATAAGCAATTTTATCATTTTCATTTATTTCAAATAATTCAGGAAATGATTGTAATCTCGCACATTCCCTTGGAGTTAATTGCCTTGATTTTGGTCCATACACAGGTATC
>Ga0209534_10000919_pt1 | contig 32076 bp, 19 predicted proteins | sample COG_07_FD_184751 | JGI IMG/M metagenome (GOLD analysis project Ga0209534, IMG submission 184751) | Pelagic Microbial community sample from North Sea - COGITO 998_met_07 (SPAdes) (version 2) | ecosystem: Environmental > Aquatic > Marine > Neritic zone/Coastal water | place: Helgoland, sampling...
TTGATCTTAAATATGGTTCCCCAATTTTTGACAAAACATCTTTTGGATATCCATTTCCATCATCTTCGATTGTAATTTCTGTAAACTCGCTGTCACTTTTTAAATTTATATAAATAGAGTTTTTAGAGAATTTATTGGCATTACCAATAAAGTTTCGTAAACCATAAACAATTTCTATTGATTTTGTTATCTTTTTTACATTTGAGAATTGATCAAAATTAAAAATAAATTTTTTTTTGCTAATCTCCTTAAATGATAAAATAATTTCGCTTAAATAATCCCTCATTGTAAGATCTTTATCTATAAATTCATCTTCCTCTACAGGATTTAATGTTAAACGTTTTAAAATTTCATTACATCTTTCTACCTGGCTAGATAATAACTCTATATCCTTTTTCACATCTTCTTGATCATGAAATTGTTTTTCCAGATCATGAGCGATAATCTTAATTGTAGACAAAGGCGTTCCAAGTGAATGGGCTGCAGCTGCGGCTTGACCACCTAAAGATAAAAGTTCATGTTCAGAAGCCATGACTTCTTCCATTTTTGATAATGCTTCTCTTCTTAATCTAGACTGTGTTCCAAATGACATGGCTAAATAATTTAAAAAAATTAAAGCAATAATCAATGCCGTCGGAATAGAATAGTAATAATAATGATTATTATGAAGATCACTTTTAATAGGCATTGGTAAATCGTGATGATAAAAAGTCAAAAAAACTATCGTAATTGCTGTTAAGGTTACTAATAAAGTATTTGTTCTTAAACTTAAATTTGAAGAAGAAAAGATACTCGGAATTAATAAAAAAATTACAAATGGATTGGTAATACCTCCAGTTAGATAAAGTAAGGCACCTAATTGCAATATATCTATTACCAAAAAAATAAAAGCTGATCTATCTGATAATTGTGTTTTTTTATATATATAAATTAAAAATAAATTACTTAAAATACCAAAAAAAATAACTAAATTTGAAGTGACAAAATCAAATTTAAAATTTAAAAAAAAATAAACAAAGTTAACTGAAATTAATTGGCCAATAATACCAATCCATCTTAAGCTTATATAAGTTGATTTTTTAAAGAAGTGATATTTTGAAGTTTCAAAGAACTTCATTATTAGATATCAAGATTTTGTACATTTATTGCATTAGAAATTATAAAATCTTTTCTTAAAGCAACATCATTTCCCATTAAAGTATGTATTAAACTTTGATCTTTCTTGAGATCTTTAGAATACTGTACCTGTAATAGATTTCTTGTTTCTGGATCAAGTGTTGTACTCCATAACTCTTCTGGGTTCATCTCACCTAATCCTTTAAACCTTTGTATATTCATTTTTGATTTTTCTAAATCTAATTCTTTTATAAATTCTTTAGATCCTCTTTTTATTTTTTTTAATTCTTTATTATTATTAACGATATAATCTTCTAATTCTTTTTCATCTTTAATGTAAATTCCTTTTGACCCTTTATTGATTTTAAATAACGGAGGTTGAGCCAAATATACATGTCCGTTTTCAATTAATTTATTGAATGGTTTGTTATTAAAAAATGTTAATAGAAGTGCTCTAATGTGAGACCCATCTACATCAGCATCCGTCATAATAATAATTTTTCCATACCTAAGATCTTTTAAATCTATTTCTTGTACTTTTGGATCTAGTCCTAATGCATTAATCAAAGTAACTATTTCATTAGATGAAATCATTTTTGACAAAGCCTTTGTTCTTTGTTGCTCAGAGCTGTCGCCATTGCCATTCTTTTTAACTGCTAATTCTTCAACATACGTATTTAAAATTTTTCCTCTTAGAGGCAAAACAGCTTGATTAGATCTGTTTCTACCTTGTTTGGCTGAACCACCCGCTGAATCACCCTCTACAATAAACAATTCTGTACCTTCTTGCTTTCCTATTTGGCAATCTGCTAATTTTCCGGGAAGACCACTTAACTCTAACGCACCTTTTCTTCTCACATTTTCTCTAGCTTTTCTTGCTACATCTCTTGCCATTGCTGCTTGAATAACTTTTGCCAAAATTATTTTTGCAACTGATGGATTTTGATCAAACCATATCGACAGTTTTTCATTTACAACAGTTTCTACAATCATTCTTACTTCGGATGAAACTAACTTATCTTTTGTTTGCGATGAAAATTTTGGATCTGGAATTTTTGCAGATATCACACAAGTTAATCCCTCTTTAATATCGTCTCCTGATATTGCTAATTTATTTTTTTTAAGAAGATTGTGTTCATTTGCATATTTATTAATAACTCTTGTTAATGCACTTCTAAAACCTAATAAATGTGTTCCACCGTCTTTCTGGTAAATATTATTTGTATAAGGAAAAATATCTTCTGCATAACTTGCGTTCCATTTTAGTGAACATTCGAGCTCGATATTATCTTTTTTTCCTTCTATATAAATTGGTTTTTTAAATAAATCATTTCCATTTTTATTTTGTAGTTTTTCTCTTTTTTCATCTAGAAAATCTACAAACTCAAGTACACCACCATCAAATTTAAATTCAGTTACTTTTTCTTTTTTTAAACTAGCGTCTGTAAAAATAATTTTAATACCTTTGTTTAAGAAAGCCAACTCTCTCATTCTTTTAATAAGAATATTTGCACTAAATTTTATAGAAGAAAAAATTTCTTTTGATGGCAAAAATGTTATTTGAGTTCCAGTTTCTTTAGATTTTCCTGTAACTTTCAATGGTGCTTTTGCTTCACCATTTTTAAATTCTATAAAATGTTTCTTTCCATCTCTGTTTATCTCTAATTGTAAAGACTCAGACAGGGCATTAACAACAGAAACTCCAACTCCATGAAGTCCACCTGAAACTTTATATGAGTCATGATCAAACTTACCACCAGCATGAAGTTGTGTCATTATAACTTCTGCAGCTGATTTTTTTTCTCCTTTGTGCATATCAACAGGAATTCCTCTACCATCATCATTAACTGTAATGGTTCCCTCTGAATTAATTCTCACATTAATATTTTTACAATGACCTGCTAAAGCTTCATCTATAGAGTTATCAACAACTTCATAAACCATATGATGTAAGCCGGTTCCATCATCTGTATCTCCAATATACATTCCTGGTCTTTTTCTAACGGCTTCAAGACCTTTTAAAACTTTTATAGAGTCTGCTTGATATGTATTTTTATTTGTCATTTTTTAAATTTTTGGAAAAAAAAATTATAACATTTTTTAAAAAAAATGCTGATTTATCTTTGTTAAAATAAGTGAAAAAAAGCTAATTAGACCAATAAATCAAGGCTTATTTAATGGCGGAGAGAATGGGATTCGAACCCATGAAAGGATTGCTCCTTTACACGCTTTCCAAGCGTGCGCCTTCAACCACTCGGCCACCTCTCCAATTTATTTTTCTTTTGAAATCTTGAGAACACCAATAAAAGCCTCTTGAGGAATTTCTACTCGTCCAAATTGTTTTGATCTAGCCTTACCTTTTTTTTGTTTTTCAAGAAGCTTTCTTTTTCTGTCTGTCGCTCCTCCACCATGAATTTTAGTTAAAACATCTTTTTTAAAACCTTTAATAGTTTCTCTTGCTATTATCTTGCCACCAATTGCAGCTTGAACTGGTATCATAAAATTATGTCTTGGAATTAGATCTTTTAATTTTTCACAAACTTCTCTTCCTGTTCTTTGAGCAAAATCTTTATGGATCATCATCGCTAACGCATCAACTGGTTCTGCATTAACTAAAATTCCAAGTTTTACTAAATCACCTTCTCTATGTTCAATTATTTCATAATCAAAACTAGCATACCCACTAGTCATTGATTTTAAACGATCATTAAAATCAAAAACAACTTCATTTAAAGGCAATTCATAATTTACGACCGCTCTATTTCCAGAATAACTTAAATTAGTTTGTACTCCTCTTTTATCCTGGCACATTTTTATTATTGAACCCAAATATTCATCTGGAGTAATTATTGTTGCTTTTATCCATGGTTCTTCAATTAATTTAATTAATGTTGGATCTGGTAAACTTGATGGATTATGTAGATCAATCATATCTCCATTATTCATATGAACTTTGTATACAACTCCCGGGGTTGTTGTTAGCAAGTTTACGTCAAATTCTCTTTCTAATCTTTCTGTGACAATTTCTAAATGAAGTAATCCTAAAAACCCACATCTAAACCCTAATCCCAAAGCTGAAGATGACTCAGGCTCAAATGAAAAACTTGCATCATTTAATTGTAATTTAGCTAAACCATCTTTTAATTTTTGATATTCAGAGCTATCTACTGGAAACAATCCACAAAAAACTACAGGTTTACTTGGTTTAAAACCTGGCAGTGCTTCTTTTAAAGGTTTAGCAGCATCACATATTGTGTCACCAACTTTTGTTTCTGATAAAACTTTTATTCCAGTTGTTATAAAACCTATTTCTCCAGCATTTAATTCATTAATATCTGTTGCTTTTGGAGTAAAAACACCAACTTTTTCAATAATATACTCTTGATTAGTAGACATCATTTTAATTTTCATATTTTTTGAAATTTTACCGTCAATAACTCTAACAAGAATGACAACTCCTAAATATGTGTCGTACCAACTATCAACCAATAAACATTTTAAATCACCTAAACTCTCGCCTTTGGGGCTAGGTAAAACTTTAATAATTTGCTCTAAAATATCTTCTATACCCTCACCTGTTTTTCCTGAACAAGGAATTGCTCCCTCTGTATCAATACCTATTACTTCTTCAATTTGTGTTTTTGTTCTATCTAAATCTGATGCCGGTAGATCTACTTTATTTAAAACTGGAACAATTTCATGATTAATATCAAGAGCCTGATAAACGTTTGCAAGAGTTTGAGCTTCTACTCCTTGCGTGCTATCAACAATTAAAATTGAACCCTCGCAAGCATAAAGAGATCTACTAACTTCATAACTAAAATCTACATGTCCCGGGGTATCTATAATATTTAAAATATAATTTTTGCCATCTTTTGCTTTATAATTAAGTTTTACTGTTTGAGCTTTAATTGTAATGCCTCTTTCACGCTCAATATCCATTGAGTCAAGAACTTGAGCTTTCATTTCTCTTTCAGTAAGTCCGCCACAACTATGAATTATCCTATCTGCTATTGTGGATTTACCATGATCAATATGAGCAATAATCGCAAAATTTCTAATATTATCAATATTGCTCATTTGCTTTAAGAACGTATCTTAGCGCCAGTTTTACTTTCAACTGTTTTTATTATTAAATTATTTATGTTTTCTAGATCATTATCATTCAATGTCTTTTCAGTAGACTGTATGGTTACACTAATTGCTATTGATTTTTGATTTTCTGGAATATTTTCACCCTCGTAAACATCAAAAACTTTAATATTACTAATTAATTTTTGATCTACGCTTGAAACAGCATTAATTAAATCCTGAGCTTTTACCTCTTTAGCAACTATAAATGCAAAGTCTCTCTCAGATTTTTGATAATCTGAGACTTCGAATTTAGTTTTTTGATCATTTAGTGTTTTTTTTGGTAACTTTAAATTATCTAAAAAAATTTCAAAACCTACCAAAGACTCTGTTTTAATATCTATCTTTTTTAAAATATTTGGATGTATTTCTCCAAAATAAGCTGCAACTTGATCTTTACCTCTATTTAAAAACAATCTACCTGACTTACCTGGATGGTAATAATTTGGAGTTTCACTATCTATAAAAAATTTATCTGCGTTGTAGCCTGCTTCAACTAAAGTTTGAACTACATCTCTTTTAACATCAAACAAATCAACATTTCTCTCTTTTTCAATCCATGACAATCTTGATTTTTTGCCTGCTGACAAACCACAGACTACAGTATTTTGTTCACCTGGATTAGAACCAGTAAAAACAGGACCTATTTCAAATATTGATAAATCTTTGAAACCTCTGTCTAAATTCTTATTCATATACATTATTAAATTTGAAAATATTGAGTTTCTCAACACTCCTAGCTCTGAACTTATTGGATTAACAATTTTAATTTCTTTATATTTGTCTTTAAAATGATCATTATAGTTTGAGTCAGTAAATGACCATGTTATAGCTTCTAAATAACCTTTTGAAGCAATTGCTCTTTGTAAGAAATGAAATAATTTTTGTGATTGAGTTAAAGTAGATTTAGTTCTTTCTTTAATTGGATCGATAATTTTAATCTTATCATAGCCAGTTATTCTAACTAACTCTTCAACAATATCTATTTCTTGTGAAATATCTGGTCTCCATGTTGGAATAGTTAATTTTAAATGATTTTTTTCTTTTTTAATTTTAAAACCAAGATCTTCTAAGATTTTAAACGTTTCTTTAATTGAAATTTTAAAACCAGTTATTTTTTCAAATAAATTAGGATCAAATTTAATAGTTTTAGTTTTGTTTATTTCAATTCTCTGAATATCAATTTTACTAATTTCTCCACCACAAATCTCTCTAATTAATAATGCTGCTTTATTTAAACCATCTTCAATGGATAATGGATCAATACCTCTTTCAAATCTAAACTTTGCATCTGTATCTAAGTTTAGTTTTTTTGATGTGCTTCTAATAGATCTGGGATCAAAATAAGCTGACTCTAATAAAATATTTTTAGTATCAAATTCTGTACCAGATCTTGTTCCTCCAATAATTCCACCTAATCCCAATACACCCTTGCCATCACTAATTACACACATTCCATCTTCTAATTTATAACTTTTATTATCTAGAGCTATGAATTCTTCACCCAATTTTGAATTTCTAACTACAATGCCTTTTTCAATTTTATCAGCATCATAAGCGTGCAACGGTCGATTTATATCAAGCATTACATAATTAGTAATATCAACTATTGCTGAAATTGGCTTTTGCCCTATTGAAACCAATTTATCTTTTAGCCATTTGGGACTTTCAGTATTTTTTACATTAGTAATTAAACAACTACCAAAAGAACTACATGCTTGATTTTTTTCTTTATTAATTTTTACTTTTAAAGTTTGCTTAGTATTCGACTTAATTTTTTTTTGTTTAAAATTTTTTAGTTTTCCAAAACCTGATGCAGCAAGATCTCTAGCTATTCCTCTAACACCTAGACAGTCTGACCTATTAGGTGTAATTGATAAATCTATAAGATTTGAATTTGATTTTGAAAAATAACTTTTTCCAATACTCTTTTCATATTTTTTTGATGATAATTCTGTAATTCCATCACTTTCATCCGATAAATTTAATTCAGATTCAGAACAAAGCATCCCATATGAAGTAACATCTCTAATCTTAGCAACAACTAACTTTACTTTATTTTTTGGAACTACCGCTCCAGGAGGAGCGTATATTGTAATTAATCCCTCTCTTGCATTCGGTGCACCACATACAACTTTTTTTAATTCTTTTTCTCCAACATCAACATCACAAACTTTAAGCCGATCTGCATTTGGATGTTTTTCAGTCTTTATAATTTTTGCTACTTTGAATAAATCAAGACCTTCATACAAGTTTTCTACGCTTTCAACTTCCAGCCCAACATTCGTTAACTGTTCTAGAAGTTTTTCTTCATTTAATTTTGTATCTAAATGATCTTTTAACCAATCAAATGTGATTTTCATCGGCTCAAACCTCTATAATTTGTTGGTACATCCAAAGGATCAAAACCAAAATGATTTAACCATCTATAATCACAATCAAAGAAAGCTCTTAAGTCATTAATACCATATTTAAGCATTGCTAATCTATCAATCCCAATCCCGAACGCATACCCTTGATACTTTGACGGATCAACTTTGACATTTTTTAAAACATTAGGATGGACCATTCCACAACCTAAAATTTCAAGCCATTGGTCACCTTCTCCGATAACTATTTTTCCATCTTTAATTTCATAACCAATATCTACCTCCGCTGAAGGTTCAGTAAATGGAAAATGACTTGGCCTAAATCTCATTTTAATTTTTTCAACTTCAAAAAATTCTTTAATAAAATAATTTAAACAACCTTTTAAGTGACCCATGTTAATATTTTTGTCTATATGTAATCCTTCTACTTGATGAAACATTGGTGCATGTGTTTGATCACTATCGGATCTATAAGTTCTTCCAGGTGCAATGATCTTAAATGGAGGCTTGTCTTTCAACATAGTTCTAATTTGAACTGGCGATGTATGAGTTCTTAGTAAAATTTCTTTATTTTCATCAAGATAAAATGTGTCATGCATATCTCTCGCTGGATGATTGTCAGGAGTGTTTAAGGCAGTAAAATTGTTATATTCATTTTCAATATCTGGACCCTCCTCAACACTAAAACCTATTTCAGAAAAGATTGATGAAATTTCATCTATAGTTTGTGAAACAGGATGAATTTTACCTCTAATAAATGATCGTTCAGGAAGAGTTACATCAATTTTTTCTTTTTCTAATTTTTCATTTATTTTTTTTGATTCAATTTCATTAATTTTGTTAGTAATTAAATTTTGCAACTCATCCTTGATTTGATTTAGATCTGATGCAAATTTTTTTCTATCTACCTCTGGTATAGATCCAATATTTTTGAATTGAGTAGAAACCAAACCATTTTTCCCAAATAACTCTGTCTTGATTTGATTAATTTCTTCTAAACTTAAATTATTATTAAGTTTGGCTAAATAGTCATTTTTAATATTTTTTATGTCTGACATATTGATAGATTATTTCGTTAAGAAATAAAAACAATAGCGAAGATTAATTTAAAGCTGATTGAGCTTTTTGTACAATTGTTTTAAATGCCTCTGGGCTATCGTAAGCAATTTCAGCTAGAATTTTTCTATCAATTGTGATTCCACATTTTCCAAGACCATTGATAAATTTAGAATAAGTCAAACCTTCAGCTCTAACACCAGCATTAATTCTTTGTATCCATAGAGATTTGAAATCTCTTTTTTTATTTCTTCTATCTCTGTAAGCATACTGCATCGCCTTTTCCATAGCTTGCTTTGCAACTCTGATAGTATTTTTTCTTCTGCCCCATTGGCCTTTGACAGCTTTTAAAACTTTTTTATGTTTTGCTTTGCTAGTTACGCCTCTTTTTACTCTTGCCATTATTAACCTCTTAAACTGTAAGGCATGTATGATTTAACAATTTTGCCATCTTGTTTTGACATAGTTGTTGTGCCTCTTAATTTTCTAATTTGAGAATTCGTTCTTTTAATCATACCATGTCTTTTACCAGCCTGGGCTGTCATTACTTTGCCCGTTGCAGATATCTTAAATCTTTTTTTAGCTGAGCTTTTTGTTTTTAATTTTGGCATAATTCTGCGGTGTTATACAAAGATTGATATAAATTTACAACCTATATTAAGGCCTATAAAGGCTGAATTACCATGATCATTTGCTTACCATCAAACTTAGGGTGCAATTCTACCTTACCAATATCCTTCATGTCTTCTTTGATCTTATCCATCAATTCTTTTCCTAGGTGAGAGTGCTGTAGTTCACGACCTTTAAATCTAACGGTAAATTTTACTTTATCTCCCTTAGCTATAAATTTTTTTGCATTTTTAACCTTAAAATCATAATCATGTGTTTCTGTAACAGGTCTCATTTTAATTTCTTTTAATAAAACAATTTTTTGTTTTTTCTTAGCAATATTTGCTTTCTTTTGGGCGTCATATTTAAACTTACCCATATCCATAATTTTACAAACAGGTGGGTTTGCGTTGGCAGCTATCTCTATTAAATCTAATCCTTGATTTTTTGCCATTGAAATTGCCTCATTAGTATTCATCACACCAAGGTTTTCACCATCACTTGCTATAACCTGTACATCAGGAGACGAGATTCTATTATTAGATCTAGGACCTCTGTCTTTTGTTCTTCTTTGAAAGTAATTTTGTTTAAAATCTGCCACTTAGTTTGAGGATGCTTTGTTTAAAGCAGAGAAAGTTTTTAAGAATAAATTTAAATCCATATTTTCTTGTTTGTTCGAGTCCAATCTTCTAATCGTTACAGAGTTAGAGTCAACTTCTTTTTTACCACAAATTAATAAAAGAGGTATTTTTGCTAATGAATGATCTCTTATTTTGTAATTTAAATTATGTTTTTTTAAATCAACGTTTGAACTTATGCCTACTTGTTTAATTTTTTTTGACACTTCAATGGCATAATCATCAAATTCTTCTGATATTGGTATTACAACTGTTTGTAATGGAGAGATCCAAAAAGGAAATTTTCCAGCATAGTTTTCAATAAGAATTCCTATAAATCTTTCTAAAGATCCAAATAAAGCTCGATGAAGCATAACAGGTACTTTTTTAGTTCCATCTTTATCAACATAAGAAGCATCCAATCTTCCTGGTAAGTTTAAATCAACTTGTAAAGTTCCACACTGCCAATCTCTACCAATTGCGTCTCTTAATACAAACTCGATTTTTGGACCATAAAATGCACCCTCACCTTTATTAATAGTATATTCTAACTTGGATGCTTTAACCGCTTCAAGTAAAGAAGCTTCAGCTTTATCCCAAACTTCATCTTCCCCAACTCTTACTTCTGGTCTGTCAGCATATTTAAGAATTACATTTTCAAAACCTAAATCTTTATAAATATCCAAAATCAAATTAGTAACCTCTAAACATTCACTTGTAATTTGATCTTCGGAACAGAATATATGAGCGTCATCCTGTGTAAATGCTCTCACCCTTAATAGACCATGCAAAGCTCCTGATGGTTCATAACGATGTACTTTTCCAAATTCTGTAATTCGTAAAGGGAGATCTCTATAGCTTTTTAAACCTTGGTTAAATACTTGAATATGTCCAGGACAATTCATGGGTTTAATTGCAAATACTTTTTCATCTGGTGTTTCAGATGTGTACATATTTTCTCCATATTTTTCCCAATGACCAGATTTTTCCCACAATTGTCTATCTAATATCTCTGGCGTATTTACTTCTTTATATCCTGCTGCATCCTGTCTGCCTCTCATATAATTAATTAATTTTTGAAATAAAGCCCATCCTCTTTCATGCCAAAATACAGACCCTGGACTTTCTTCTCTAAAATGAAATAAATCCATTTCTTTTCCAAGTTTTCGATGATCTCTTTTTTCAGCTTCTTCAATTCTTTTTAAATATTCATCTAAATCTTTTTGGGTTGCCCAGCTTGTTCCATATATTCTTTGCAACATTTCATTGTTAGAGTCTCCTCTCCAATAGGCTCCTGAAACTTTAGTAAGTTTAAAAAATTTTCCAATTTTACCTGTTGAAGAAAGATGGGGCCCTCTACATAAGTCATGCCAATCACCATGAAAATAAATAGACACATCCTCATTTTCTGGAATTGCTTCAATCAATTCTGCTTTATAGGTTTCTCCTTTTTCTTTAAAATGTGAGATAGCTTTATTTCTTTCCCAAACTTCTCTTTTTGTAATTTCATTTCTATCTACAATTTCTTTCATCTTATTTTCAATTTGTTCCAAATCATCTTCAGTAAAAGGTTCTTTTCTAGCAAAATCGTAATAAAAGCCATTTTCAATAACTGGACCAATAGTTACTTGTGTTCCAGGAAATAATTCTTGAACAGCCATAGCTAAAATATGAGCTGTATCATGTCTTATAGTTTCTAAGCCCTCAGGGTTTTTTGATGTAAAAATTTTAATTGAACAATCTTTTTCTATTAAAAAATCTAAATCTTTTAGATCGCCATCAATACTTATAACCATTGCTTGTTTAGCAAGTGACTTACTAATTTTTTCAGCTACATCTAGACCTGTAACTTTGTCTGGAAATGATAAATTATTTCCATCGGGTAATGTAATTATAGGCATTTAATTTAATATTCTTTTATACTCTGAATAAGTAGAAAAGCACATTTTTTCAACATTAAATTTTTGAATTATGTTTTTTCTACCTTCTCTACCTATTGAATTTAATGACGCTTCATCCATAGAAAGTATTTTTAAAATTTTTTGGCTTAATGATTTCGCATTGTTAGACTCAAATAAAAAACCTGTTTTTTCATCTATTACTGTTTCATTAGAGCCACCAATATTACTTGCAATTATAGGCTTTTCCATTGATTGAGCTTCAACAGCAACTCTTCCAAAAGCCTCTGGCTCAATTGATGCTGACACCACTATATCTGAAACTTTGTAAGCTAAAGCCATATCTTTACAATGATCAATAAACTTTACCTGATTAATTAATCTATACTGCTCTGTAAGTCTGATAAGTTTTTTTTTATATAAATCTCTCCCTTGATCACTTCCAAGTATCACAGCATAAAAAGCTTCATACCCAAGTTCAATATTAACTAAATTAATTGCCTCTATAAAAACTTCTTGTCCTTTCCATCCTGTTAATCTTCCAGGTAAAAGAATTATTTTTTTATCTTTTTCTATTTCCCATTTTTTTAATAATTTTTTTTCATCACTATCTAACTTGGTAGTTGGATCAAAATAGTCAACGTTGATACCTCTAAAAATAACTAAAAGTTTTTTTTTAGCATTAAGATATTTAGTATAATTTTCTTTGATGTGAGAAAAAATAAAATTAGATCCCGCTATAATTAAATCAGACCTAACCATTACAGAATTATAAAATTTTTTAATTTTACTATTGAAATTATAAGTCCCGTGAAAAGTAGTAACAAATTTTCTACCAGTAATTTTAGCTGCTATCAAACAAGACCAAGCTGGCGCTCTACTTCTAGCATGTACAATTGAAATATTATTAATAAGTATGATGAAAATTAAAGCTAAAAAATTAATAAATATAATTAATGGATTTTTACTATGGACAGGAAGTTTTATTATTTTTACTTTTTTTTTGTCTATAAATTTAAGAAGCTCTCCTCCACTAGTTACAATATAAGATCCACAATTATTTTCAGGTAAATAATGAGCAATATCATAACAACCTGTCTCTGCTCCTCCGTAACCTAATTTTGGTATGACCTGTAAAACTTTTAAATTAGACGACATTTGATATGATTATATATTATTAGATTAAACATATAAACGATTATGACTCATTTCAAATATCTCAAAATCTCAAAAAGTAAGAAAATAAGATTTATTTGTAACATTTATAAAAACGCTCCATTTATTGTTTTTTTGCATGGCTTTATGTCTGATTTAGAAGGAAAAAAACCAAATGCTTTTTTAAAATTTGCTAAACAAAATAAACTAAGTTTTTTAGCACTAGAATATACAGGACATGGAAAATCATCAGGAAAATTTACTAATGGCAATATTACAAAATGGAGTAATGAAACATCGGTTCTTATTAAAAAATTTGTTAAACAAAATGACTTTATTATTGTTGGCTCAAGTATGGGTGCGTGGTTAGCACTTAAACAGTTTCAGCAATTTAAAAGTCAAATAAAGGGATTTTTGGGAATTGGATCTGCGCCTGAATTTTTAGAAAATTTGATGTGGAAAAAATTTACAAAAAAAATGAAATCTGAAACTATTCAAAAAGGAATTCTACAATTAAAACATGGCAACTATGAATATCCAATCACTCTCCAGTTAATAAAAGATGGTAGAAAAAATAAGGTTTTAAACAAAAAAATTAAATCTAAAATAAATATCACTATGGTACATGGACAAAAAGATGAGGTTGTGCCCGTTTCTTATTCAAGAAAAGTTTTGAAAATTTTTCTAAATGCCAAAAAAAAATTAGTAATTGTTAAAGATGGAGACCACAGTTTATCAAGTCAAAAATGGCTTAAAATAATAATAAAAGAACTTAAATTGATTATTTAGCCAACTTCTTTAATAACTGGTTTGTGACTAATTGGATTACTTAATTTATCTAACATTTCTTTCGGACAAACTTGAACAAAATTCTTTAACTCTTCATCATAATTTTCAATTAACAATTTTGATAAATTAGATCCTGTTTCTTCAAAATGTTCTTTGATTAAACCTTTAAGATATGTTTTCCAGTAATCTGTTTCTACATTTTGCCATACAACAGATTCGTTGTTTACTTTTTTTTCAAATTCTGATGATTTATCATAAATAAATGCCATTCCCCCTGTCATACCCGCTGCAAAATTATCGCCTACATCACCTAAGATTACTACTGTTCCTCCTGTCATATATTCACAACCGTTAGAGTCACATCCTTCAATTACGGTAGTTGCTCCAGAGTTTCGAACCGCAAATCTTTCTCCCGCTTGCCCAGCTGCAAATAATTTTCCTGATGTAGCACCATATAAAACTGTATTTCCTATAATGGTGTTTTCATTTGAAATTAGATTGCTTTCATCAGACAATTTGATTGAGATTGTAGCACCTGATAACCCCTTACCTACATAATCATTAGCATCTCCTTTAAGAACAAGTTTTAAGCCTTTTGCTGAAAAGGCACCAAATGACTGTCCTGCTGATCCTTTGAAATTTAATACTAAAAAGTTTTCATTAAGTTTTTCATATCCATATTTATTATATAGATGATGAGATATTCTTGTTCCAACAGCTCTATTTGTATTTTTAATCTCATATTCTTTTTCTATTTTTTCAGAACTATCTAAAGCTTTCTCAATTTCTGGCCAAATTTCTTGATCAAGTGTATCTGGTACATGATTTATTTCCTGGTTTTCACAATATCTTTTATTATTACCATTATCTGCCTGTACAAAAAGTGGGTTCAAATCTAAATCATCAAGATTCGGAGAGGCTTTACTAACCTGCATTAAAAGATCTGTCCTTCCAATAATTTCATTTAATGATTTAAAACCTATTTTTGCTAAAATTTCTCTTACTTCGGATGCAATAAATGTAAATAAATTTACTACTTTGTCTGGAGTCCCTGTAAATTTTTCTCTAAGTTTTTCATCTTGAGTGCAAACACCAACTGGACATGTGTTTGAATGACATTGTCTAACCATGATACAACCCATCGCAACTAAAGCGGTTGTTGCTACTCCGTATTCTTCAGCTCCCATCATTGCTGCAATAACAACATCTCTTCCTGTTTTAATTCCACCATCAGTTCTTAAAGTAACTTTGTGTCTTAAATTATTTAAAGTTAAAACCTGATTGGCTTCTGTCAAACCCATTTCCCAAGGAATTCCCACATACTTAACACTAGTTTGTGGTGTTGCACCAGTACCACCATTGTGTCCCGATATTAATATGATGTCTGCTTTCGCTTTGGCTACTCCAGCTGCAATTGTTCCTACACCTGATGAAGCAACAAGCTTAACTCCAATTCTTGCTTTAGGGTTTATTTGTTTTAAATCATAAATAAGTTGGGCAAGATCTTCTATAGAATAAATATCGTGATGTGGTGGGGGAGAAATCAATGTAACTCCAGGTGTTGAGTGTCTTAGTTTTGCAATTTCCTCTGTAACTTTAAAGCCTGGTAATTGCCCACCTTCTCCAGGTTTAGCTCCTTGAGCTATTTTAATTTCAATTTCATTACAATTGTTTAGATAATTAACTGTAACACCAAATCTTGCTGATGCTATTTGTTTTACTCTAGAGTTTGCACTATCTCCATTTTCTAAAACTTTAAACCTGCTCTCATCTTCTCCACCTTCACCACTACAAGATGCACCTTTAATTCTATTCATTCCAGTAGCAAGAGTTTCATGAGCCTCTTTTGAAAGAGCTCCATGTGACATGCTTCCACTGCCAAATCTCTTAAGTATATTTTGTATTGGCTCAACCTCTGAAATTTCTATTGGTCCTTTCAATTTTTTTGATCTAAAATCAATTAAATCTCTCAAATTAATTGGTGGTAAGTTATATATTCCTTCTGCATATCTCTTATAAGCTTCATAAGAATTAGATCCTACAGCACTTTGTAATAAATGAATTAACTTGCCTTGATATTGGTGTGTTTCTCCATTTTTACGGTATCTATATATTCCACCTATTGGTAAAATTGTTTCAGAACTATCAAATGCTTCCTTATGAATTGATCTGATTTTTTTTTCTAATCCTGTTAATCCAATTCCAGATATTTTTGATACAACGCCTGGAAAATAGTCAGCAACAATTGTTCTGCTTAAACCAACAGTTTCAAAATTACATCCTCCTCTATAAGAACTCAAAACAGAAATTCCCATTTTAGACATAATTTTTAATAGACCAGCATTCACTGATTTAATGTATCTCTCCACACATTCATCAAAACTAAATTTTCCAAAAAGTTTTTTTTCATGTCTTTGATATAAACTATCAAATGCAAGATAAGGATTTACTGTTGTTGCTCCTACACCAATCATGGTCGCAAATGAGTGTGTATCTAAAGCTTCTCCAGATTGAACGTTTATAGAGACATATCCTCTTAATTTTTTTTCTATCAAAAATGAATTGATTGCACCAACACACAAAAGCATAGGAATTGGCAAATTAGTTTCTGATAATTCTTTATCACTTAAAATTAATTGGGTAATACCTTGCCTCACGGCAATTTCTGCATCTTTTTGAATTTTTTTTAATGACTGAAACAAACTTTGGTCTTTTGAAAAAGTACAATCTATAACTAATGAATTTTTGCCAAAAAAATTAATAAATTTATCAAATTGAGAATTTGATAAAATAGGGCTATTTAAAACGTATATATTTTGTTTGGTTAAATTATCAAAATCTAAGATGTTACCCAAATTTCCAAATCTTGTTTTTAAACTCATAACCTTATTTTCTCTTAAGGAGTCGATTGGTGGATTTGTTACTTGACTAAAATTTTGTCTGAAAAAATGATATAGAGGTCTATATTTATCAGACAATACTGCAAGAGGTGTATCATCTCCCATAGAGCCTATCGCTTCTTTTGCATCTTCAGCCATTGGGTGCAAAATAAGCTCTAAATCTTCTAGACTCATTCCAAATGTGTATTGTCTTCGTCTTAAGTCATCTCCAGAAAATGTATTTTTTTCCCCAGAAATAGTAATTTTTTCGTCTAAATCGATAATTTGAGAATTAAAGTGTTTATATTCCTTTGCTAAATAATCTTTAATTTTACTATTAGTAAATACTTTTCCTTTTTCAATTCTAACCCCTATTATTTCTCCTGGACCCAATCTTCCTTTTGTTAAAATTTTCTTCTCATTTAGTTCGATCATGCCTGTTTCAGAACCTGCAAATAATAAATTATCTTTAGTAATTGCATATCTTAATGGTCTTAATCCATTTCTATCATTTGCAGCAATTACCCACTCATTATCTGTTCCAGCTATAGCCGCAGGTCCATCCCAAGGTTCCATCGTACTATTCAAAAAATTAAATAATTGTTGGTGATCTTTAGATAGAGTTTTATTCTTTTTAGACCAAGCATCAGGCACTAACATTAATTTTGCTAGTGGCGCTGGCTGACCTGAGATATTTAATAATTCAAAAACGTTATCTAAAGCTGCAGAGTCAGATGCACCTTGTTGAATTACTGGTTTTAAATTTTCTATGTTATCAAAAAGAGGACTATTCATTTCTTGCTCATGAACTTTCATCCAATTTTTATTTCCTCTATATGTATTAATTTCTCCATTATGAGCAATCGCTCTAAATGGTTGAGCTAAATTCCAGCTTGGTGCTGTATTGGTAGAAAATCTTTGATGAAAAATTGCATATCTTGAGACAAATCTTTCGTCCTTTAAATCTAAGAAAAAATCTGAGATAGCTTCTGCTAAAAACATTCCCTTATAGATAATTGATTTTGAGCTAAGTGAACAAATATAAAAATTATTCAAAGAAACTTGAAAAGCTTTGTTTTCTATTATTCTTCTTGTTTCATATATTTTTCTCTCAAGATCTTTGTTAAGTAATTCTGGGTTATTAGATTTAAATAGTACTTGAATAATTTCAGGCATTGTTTGAAATGCTTTTTCACCTAAAACTTTTGGATTAACTGGAACTTGTCTCCAGCCATATATGCTAAAATCATTTTTTGTTAATTCGCTCTCAACTATTGTTTTGCAGCTTTCTTGTGCTGCATAATCATTTCTTGGTAAAAAAATCATTCCAACACATATTTCTGAATTATCGTAGGAATGACCAGTGACTTCTATTTTTTCTATAAAAAAATCCTTTGGTATCTCTACATGTATACCTGCACCATCCCCTGTCTTTCCATCAGCGTCAACCGCTCCTCTATGCCAAACAGCTTTTAAAGCTTCAATTCCATACTCAACAACTTTACGAGACTTCTTCCCTTCGGTAGATGCAATTAAACCAACACCACAAGCATCGTGTTCCATCTCTTCAGAATAGACATGGTTTTTTTTTAGTATTTCAAGATTTTTTTTATAATTTTCCATTAAGCTACTCTTGGCTGTTTTAAACGCTTATTTTCTATATGCTTTTTAATTGAAGTGGCAGCATCTCTTCCATCTTTAATTGCCCAAACAACTAAAGATGCTCCTCTAATTATGTCACCTGCCGCAAAAACTCCACTCAAATTTGTTTCCATTGTATCAAAATCAGTTTTTATAGTTCCCCATTTTGTCACTTGTAATTCATTTGCGTCAAACAAGGTTGGTAAATCTTCAGGATCGAAACCCAGTGCTTTAATGACCATATCAGTTTTTACTTCAAAGCTTGAGTTTTCTTGAATCTCTGGTTTTCTTCTACCACTTTCATCAGGCTCACCTAATTTTATTTGATCTACAATTAATTTTTCAACTTTATTTGTTCCTTTGAATTCTTTGGGACTTGATAACCAAACAAACTCTACACCTTCTTCTTCAGCGTTAGCTACCTCTCTTGCTGATCCAGGCATATTCTCTTTATCTCTTCTGTATAAACACTTAACAGATTTCGCTTTTTGTCTTATTGATGTTCTTACACAGTCCATCGCTGTATCTCCACCACCAATAACAACAATATCCTTTCCTTCTGCATTCAAAATTCCCTTATCAAATAATTCTACCTTATCCCCTAATCCTTTTTTATTTGACGCTGTTAGAAAATCCATTGCTGGAAAAATATTATTTAAATCGTTTCCTGGAAGCTCAATCTCCCTAGCTTTATAAACTCCTGTTGCAATTAAAATTGCATCATGTTTTTTTCTTAATTGTTCTAAACTTGCATCTTTTCCAACTTCAAAATTTTGTATAAATTCAATTCCCCCATCTTTTAAAAGCTTCGTTCTTCTCTCAACAACTTCTTTCTCAAGTTTAAAATTTGGAATACCGTAAATCAGTAATCCTCCAGCCCTATCATATCTGTCATAAACTGTAATTTTATATCCACTTTTTCTCAATTCTTCAGCAGCAGCTAGTCCAGCTGGACCCGCACCAATTATTCCAATACTTTCATTTTTTTCATTAGAAATATTTATAGGCTTTACCCAACCTTGTTCCCATGCATTATCAGTAATATATTTTTCTATTGAGCCGATTGTAACTGTTCCATGGCCAGATTGTTCAATAACACAATTTCCTTCGCACAATCTGTCTTGTGGACATATTCTTCCACAAACTTCTGGCATATTATTTGTGCTTTGAGATAATTCATAAGCCTCCTTAAGTCTTCCTTCTGCTGTTAGTTTTAGCCAATCTGGAATATTATTGCTTAATGGGCAGTGAACTTGACAAAAAGGAACACCACACTGAGAACATCTACTGGATTGCTCCTTTGCCTTTTCATTAATAAATTCGTCATAAATCTCATTGAAGTCTTTTTTTCTGACATCTGTCTCTCTTTTAGGTGGAGTTTGTTGACCTATTTTTACAAACTTTAGCATTTTATCAGTCATATTTTTTTATAATTTAAGGCAAATTATATATTGTTTTTATTAAATAAAGCTAAAAATAGGTCAGTTACTATGACCTTATTAAGCCATATAAGTTTGAAAATTATAGGATTTCTAATAATTGCATAGCTAATATGCTTAAATCGAATTGTTTTAAATGAATATTTTTTAAGCTAGGTAGATAAAATGCTACAGAACATTATAGAAGTTTTAATACTTTCCGCCATCCAAGGCATATCTGAGTTTTTGCCTATAAGTTCATCGGCACATCTAATAATAGTATCAAGTTTATATGAATTCAAGTCTGGCTCATTATTAATAGATATAAGTCTTCATCTAGGGTCTTTATTTGCAATCATATATTTTTTTAGAAAAGATTTATTAGACGTAAAAAATAATAAAAGACTTTTAAGTCTTATTATTGTGGGATCAATTCCATTAATAATTGTTGGATATATTTTATATTACACTGGAATTATTTATGAACTAAGAAATATTAAAATTATAGCATGGACAACTTTAATTTTTGGAATTGTTCTATTTATAGCAGATAGAAATCGTTTCGATAAAAAAATTTCTTCAAATTTAAATCTTCAATCAATTCTATTTATAAGTTTATTTCAGATTCTTTCTTTAGTTCCAGGAGTGAGTAGGGCAGGTATAACTATCACGGCTGCTAGAATATTAAGATTTAATAGGTTAGATTCAAGTAAAATTTCATTTTTACTTTCTATTCCAGCTTTAGCTGGTGCAAGTTTTTTAGGATTAAAAGATGTGTTTAATCAGCCAGTTGAATTTAGTTATTTAGTATTCATTGCTATATTAACATCTTTTATTTTTTCTTTTGTAACTGTAAAATTTTTTTTAATTTACATAAATAAATTTTCAATGAATGCTTTTGTAATATATAGAATTATCATAGCATTAATCTTATTTGCTTTGATTTATTAAGAATATTTTTTTTGAACCAATGGTAGTAGCTGAGATAGTAAAACACCACACAAAATAAAAAAGCATCCAAGTAAATTATTAATATCTAAAACTTGATTTAAAATATACCAAGCAGCAATAGTTGCAAATACTCCTTCTAAAGAAAAAATTATTGCAGCAGGGGCAGGGGAAATATTTTTTTGAGCATAAATTTGTAAAACGAAAGCAAAACCACCTGATAAAATACCAGCGTATAAGATAGAATTTATTTCTTTCATAATATCTAAATAAATAAACTCCTCGTAAATAAGTGCTATTATAGATGAAAACAAAGCAACAATTAGAGTTTGAGCAGCACCAAGAGTTAAAGGAAGATCGTATTTTTTAACAATTATTCCTGTAAAAATTATATGAGTACTCCAAAACAAAGCTCCAAGAATTACTAAACTATCTCCAAGTCTAACCGTAGCATCATAAAAATTTGTTAATAAATACCCTCCAATTAAACATAAAACTACTGATGGCCAAACACTCCAATGAATTGATGTTCTTTTAAATAAAAAAATTATGATTGGTACTATTGGAACATAAAAAATCGTAAAAAAAGCTGCATTAGCAACATCTGTATAAAGCAATGCAACTTGTTGCAAAGCGGAACCTAAAAATAAAGATAAACCAATTAAAAATGTGAGATTTATAAAAGTTTTAATGTCAGATTTAAACTCTGACTTATATTTTTTTAATTCAAATAAAAAAACTAACGGCGTAATTGCCAAAAACCCTATAAAAAATCTTACTGCATTAAATGTGAATGGGCCAATGTTGTCCATACCAGTATCTTGAGCAATAAAAGTTGTTCCCCAAATAAAAGTACACAGCAAAGCGCTTAATAATGAGGTGGTTTTTGACATGATTTATATTAGACAGCTAACTTGTAAGCAAAATTTTTACCTAAATTTTCTTTTAAGTCATTGTTAAATCTTGCAGCCTCAGCTCCATCTATAATTCTATGATCATAAGACAAAGATATTGGCAACATTGTTCTAGTTTGAAATTTTCCATTAATGAATATTTGTTTTTTTTGAGATTTACCTACTCCTAATATTGCAACTTCTGGATAATTTATGATTGGAGTAAAAAATGATCCTCCTATTCCTCCTAAACTTGTAATAGTCATTGATCCACCAAATAACTCTTTTTTATCAATTTTAAGATTTCTACAAAGTTCACTAACTTCTTTTAATTCTTTGCTAAGTAATGAAATTTTTTTATTATTAACATTTCTTATTTTGGGAACCATTAAGCCGTTTGGTGTATCAACAGCGATTCCAATATGGAAATATTTTTTTAGTGTCATTTTTCCAGTATCAATTTCATCAATTGAGGAATTAAAACTTGGGAATTTTTTTAAAGATGCAACTAATGCTTTTATTATAAATGCTAAAGGAGTAATTTTAATTTTTTCTCCAGTATACATATCTGTGAGAGAGCTTCTAAAGCTTTCCATTTCTGTAATGTCTGCCTCATCGTGATTGGTAACATGAGGTATAGTTGTCCATGAATTGGTTAGATAAGTAGAAGATAATTTTTTTACTCTTGGTATATCTTTTATTTCAATTTCTCCAAAATCGGAATGTTCAAACTCATTTTTAATTTTACTTGTCTTATTATCTTTTGTTTCATTAATATCTTTAGGTTTAGAATAAACAAATTTTTTAATATCATCTTCAATAACTCTTCCATCTTTTTCACTGCCAACTACTTGACTAATGTCTACTCCGAGTTCTCTCGCAAATTTTCGAGCTTTTGGACTTGCAGATGAAATATCATGAGAAGTAGTTTTAATTTCTTTAGTTTGGGTTTGTTCTATTTCTGGTTTTATTACTTTAATTTTTTTGAATTCTTTTTCAATTTCTTGCTTTTCTTCAGCTATTTCATTTAATTGTGACTTGTTATCTAAAACTAATATCAAATCACCTTCAGAGACTTTATCACCAACTTTTGTTCTTAAAGATTTAATTTTGCCCTCAAAGTTTGATGGTATCTCAACGCTAGATTTGTCACTCTCTATTGTAATTAAAGGATCATTTTTTTTGAGAATTTGACCTTCTGAAACTAGTACTTCAATTACCTCAACATCTTTAAAATCTCCAATATTTGGTACTTTAACTTCAGTTTCTGACATTATAATTTAGTTGGCATTGGTTTTTCACCATCAATATTATATTTCTTTATTGCTTCTTTTGCATACTTTGATGCTATTAACTGTTCTTTAGCTAAGACACTCAAACCATATGCAACTAAATGTTCTTTATCTACCTCAAAGAACTTTCTTAAATTTTTTCTAGTATCACTTCTACCAAAACCATCTGTTCCTAAAGAGTAAAAACTCTTGCTAGTATAGGGCCTTATTTGATCAGAATTCATTCTCATATAATCTGATGCTGCCATTATTGGGCCTTCTGTTTTTCCAAGGCATTTTTCAACAAATGAAATTTTTTGCTCTTTGTCTGGATTTAAAAGATTGTATCTTTCAACTTCCATTCCATCTTTTCTTAATTCATTAAAACTTGTTACACTCCAAATTTCACTATCAATTTGATAATCATTTTGAAGAACTTCAGCTGCAGCCATCATTTCACGAAGTATAGTACCCGATCCTAATAATTGGATTTTTGTCTTCTTAAACTTATTGAATTCTTTTATCTTATACATTCCTTTAAGAATGCCTTCTTCGCAGTTTTTATCTTTTGGCATTTCAGGGTGAGAATAGTTTTCATTCATAGTAGTAATATAATAAAAAACATTTTCTTTCTTCTCATGCATTCTTCTTAAGCCTTCTCTAAAAATTACAGCTAACTCATAATGAAAAGTTGGATCATAAGTTACACAATTTGGTATTGTTGAGGCTATTAAATGGCTATGTCCATCTTGGTGTTGAAGTCCCTCTCCAGCTAAAGTAGTTCTCCCTGCTGTAGCACCAATTAAAAATCCTCTTGCCTGACTATCCCCAGCAGCCCAAGCGAGATCGCCAATTCTTTGGAAACCAAACATAGAATAAAAAATATAAATTGGAATCATTTCTATATCATGGTTTGTGTATGATGTAGCAGCAGCAATCCAAGATGACATTGCTCCAGCTTCATTAATTCCTTCCTCTAATACCTGTCCACTTTTATCTTCACGATAAGAACTTAACTGAGCAGAGTCTTCTGGTTCATATTTTTGACCTTCATGAGCATATATTCCAATTTTTTGGAAAAAACCTTCCATTCCAAATGTTCTTGCTTCATCAGGAATTATTGGAACCAACCTTGGTGAAATATTTTTATCTCTAAGTAAATTAGTGAACATTCTAACCATTGCCATTGTCGTGGACATCTCTTTTTCACCAGTAGAAACTTTCATAAAATCAAAAATATCTTTTGATGGTGCTTTAATTGGTTTTGCGTAAGTGGTTCTTTCAGGTAGGTAGCCACCTAAATTCAATCTTCTTTCTTTTAAATATTTAATTTCTGGTGATTTTTCATCAGGTTTAAAATATTCAATATTTTTAACTTGTTGATCAGTTAAAGGAACATCAAAACGATCTCTATAGTATAGCAAGTCGTCTACATCTAACTTTTTTGTTTGGTGAGTTGTGTTTACACTTTCACCTGTCTTACCCATTCCATATCCCTTAATAGTCTTGGCTATAATAACAGTTGGGCTTCCTTGGTTTTTTGAAGCCTTATCATAAGCTGCATATACCTTATGAGGATCATGACCGCCTCTATTTAACCTCCAAATATCTTTATCTGATAAGCTTGATACTAATTCTTGTGTTTCAGGATATTTACCAAAAAACTTTTCTCTTACATACGCACCATCTCTAGCTTTCATGGCTTGATACTCACCATCAACGGTTTCGTTCATTATTTTGACTAAATGACCTGTTTTATCATTTGCTATCAAAGAATCCCAGTATGAACCCCAAATTACTTTTATAACATTCCAACCTGCTCCACGAAAACTACCTTCTAATTCTTGAATAATTTTTCCATTTCCTCTAACAGGACCATCAAGTCTTTGAAGATTACAATTAACTACAAATATTAAATTATCTAACTTTTCTCTAGCAGCTAAACCTATTGCGCCCATCGACTCAGGTTCATCCATTTCTCCATCACCTAAAAATGCCCAAACTTTTCGACCCTCATCTTTAATAAGACCTCTGTTAATTAAATATTTCATGTATCTTGCCTGATAAATTGCAAGCATTGGGCCTAAGCCCATTGAAACAGTTGGAAATTGCCAAAACTTAGGCATCAACCATGGATGTGGATAGGAGGAAAGTCCACCTGAATTTACTTCTTGTCTAAATCTATCTAATTGTTTTTCATTTAATCTGCCCTCTAAGAATGCTCTAGCATACATTCCTGGTGCACTGTGACCTTGAAAATAAACTAAATCTCCACCAAATTTATTATTTTTTGCTCTCCAAAAATGATTCATGCCAACATCATACAGAGTAGCAGCTGATGCAAATGTACCTATATGTCCACCTAGTTCTGGAAATTTTTTATTTGCTCTTACAACCATTGCAGCTGCATTCCATCTAATCAAAGATCTAATTCTTCTCTCAATATTTTGATCTCCATTTGATTTTACTTCTGCTTCTGGAGGAATGGTGTTTATGTAAGGTGTGTTTTGAGTGTAGGGAATATTTGCACCTTCACGATATGCTTTATTAATTAGTTCTTTAATCAAAAAGTGAGCTCTTTGGTTTCCATCTTTTGATATAACTGCCGATAAAGATTCCAACCAATCTTGTGTTTCCAAAGGGTCAATATCATTACTATTAGTTACTTGAATAATTGTTTGTTCTTTCTTTTGAATTGGTTGAGAAACTGCTGTTTCTTCTTTTTTTTCTACCATAGCTGCTTCGGCTTGCTTAATAATGCTTTCAGTATCTTTTGGAATTGGAATATCTTTTTTATTTTCACCTGACGAAATAACACTTAATATAAGGTCTCCCTTTGAAACTTTATCACCAACTTTAACTTGGACGGTTTCGATCTTACCAGTGACTGTTGAAGGAATTTCAACACTTGATTTATCACTCTCAATTGTAATTACAGGATCGTTTATATTTAATTGATCACCTTGTTTTGCAAGAACCTCTATAACTTCAACTTCTTCAAAATCTCCAATATCTGGGACAAGTAATTTTTCACTCATTATTTTAAATCGGTTTATATACCTAAAAAAAAGTATATTTAATGTTAATTTAGCACATTAATAAGGTTTTTTATGCAAACCTGTATTTTATTTGAACAAAAATTGTTAATAAAATTCAAAAATACAGTAACTTTATTATGTTTTTAAAATTAAATTAATAATGAGGACCGCTGGCCAAATTGGATAAGGCGCTCGGCTACGAACCGGGAGATTCCAGATTCGAGTTCTGGGCGGTCCACCAAAAAGGAAACTGAAATGTTAGATTGGCTATTAAAAGCATCACTACAGAGATCGGTCATATATTTTTTTATGATTGTATTAATAATTTTATTAATCTTAACTTTTGTATTATAAAAAATTATGAGCAATGAGTTTGAGCAAATAAGTATTAAGCCAGGATTTATGAAGCACAATGGTGGTGTTTTATTTAGAACTATATCAGAGACAGAATATGAATTTAAATCTACGATTAATGAAAATCATCTAAATGCAGCAAGTATAACTCATGGTGGTTATTTATCAGCATTGATAGATGCTGGGGCAGGAACTGCAGCTCACAGAGCTTCTGGCAATGCTCCCTGTGTTACAATTTCTTTAGACTTAAAATTTATTGGTGCATCTAAAGTTGGTGATGAAATAACTGGATATACAAAAATACTAAAAAAAACAAATACACTTGTATTTTTATTTTGTGAATTGAGATGTAATGATAAAATTATTACTTCTGCCTCCGGTGTTTGGAAAATTTTAAAAGTTAAACCTTCAAATTTAGGTCCTGGTGGTTAATTATTTTCTTCTATAATTTAAGTAACCAAAAATTATTAAGAATAATATTGCGATAGGATAAACAACTATTTTGCTAGGTCTATCCGAATTTTCTATCTTAAATTCACTTATGTAATCACCCATTTCAAAACCACTTTTTTTAGCTACTCCATTCCATTTTAAATTATCAACAATAATTTTATCATTTTCTTTTATTATACTAATTCCATAATCTTCTAAGTTATACTTCTCTTCAAAAGTATTTTTATCAATTACAAATAACTTATATCTTTCACCATAGGGACTAGGTCTAGTGATTTTAAAACGTGCTTCTTTTTTTGGATCTAATACAGCTAAATTAATATTTTCAATATCTAGATAATTATATTTTGGATAAAATTTATTAAGAACAAACTCTGGAGATAACAAAGAAATAGATATTATTAAAAAAATAATTATTTCATGCCATTTTAATTTATTAATAAACCAACCTTGTGTTGCTGAAGTAAATACTAATATTCCTGCTAAAGAAGTTGTTATTACAACTAATGCATGCCAAATATTTTCTATTCCAATTAAAAGTAGTTCATGATTAAATAAAAAAACAATAGGTAGTATGCCTGTTCTTAAACTGTACCAAAAAGCTTGTAATCCTGTTTTAAGTGGATCGCCTCCTGAAATAGCTGCTGCTGCATAGGAAGCTAGCCCAACGGGTGGAGTGACATCTGCCATTAATCCAAAATAAAAAACAAATAAATGAACTGCTATTAATGGAAAAACAAATCCTGATGCATTACCAACATCTACTAAAACAGTTGCCATCAATGATGCAACAACTACATAGTTTGCAGTTGTAGGTAATCCCATTCCTAACAATAAACACAATATGATTGTCAAAAATAACAATATTGTGACATTATCCTTAGCAATAGACTCGATAACAATTATTAAATTTGTGCTCAGTCCTGTTGACCCAACTGCCCCAACTATTATTCCCGCTGTTGCTATAGCTATTCCAACGCCAACCATATTTAAGGCACCTTTTTCAAAACCAATAATGGTTTGATTAAACCATATTTTAAGAACATCTTTAGAAAATGAATTTTTGATTAATAAATTAATTAGATTTACTAAAATTAAAGAAACTGTTGCGTAAAAAATAGAATATGAGGCAGTGAACCTTAAATAAACTAACATATAAATTAAAACAAAAATTGGGATTAAGAAATGAAGTCCTGATAAAAATGTTTTTTTTAGATTTGGAACATCAGCATCTTCCATTCCTTTAAGGTTTAACTTTAAAGCTTCAAGATGAGATATGTAAAAAAGAGCAATATAAGAAATTATTGCTGGTAAAAATGCATGTTTAACAACTTCAAAATAAGTAACTCCTATAAAACTTGCCATAACAAAGGCTGCAGCACCCATAACTGGTGGCATAATCTGACCATTAACAGAAGAGGAAACCTCTATTGCTCCTGCTTTTTCTTTTGAAAATCCCGTTTTTTTCATGATTGGAATTGTGAAAGTTCCAGTAGTAACTGTGTTTGCGATTGAAGACCCTGATATTAAACCTGTCATTCCAGAACCAAGAATTGCAGCTTTTGCTGGTCCTCCTCTCATTTTACCAACCATTGCAAAAGCTAAGTCCAGGAAATATTTACCACCGCCTGCAGTTTCAAGAAGAGCACCAAATAATACAAATAAAAAAATAAAATCTACAGAAACTCCTATTGGAATTCCAAATATAGCCTCTTGATCCAACCATTGAAAACCAACTAATCTATTAAGTGAAAGTCCACCATGAGAAATTATTTCTGGTGCATATCTTCCAAAATATGAAAATAATAAGAAACAAATAGCAATAATTACTAACGGTAGACCTATTGCTCTTCTTGTGGCTTCAAGCAAAATTAGAATACCAAGACTTCCTATAATTAACTCAACAGGTAATTTAAAACTATCTCCTATTAAAATACTTAATAGAACACCTCCACGATCTACTAATTGATCATAAAAAAAATATATATAAAAACACGAAAAAGCTCCAATTAAACTAATCAAAATATCAAATACAGAAATTTTTTTTCCTTTTGAAATTGGATAGATTAAAAATGCCAAAGTTAATGCAAAGCCTAGATGAATTGCTCTTGCTGGTAATCCTTTAAACATTCCAAAATTGAAAATAAATGGAAATGGAGATGCATACCAAAGTTGAAACAATGACCAAATAATTGCAATTGATGCAACAATCTTTAAATGTAGACCTGTAAGGTTTTTTGTAGGAGACAAATCCTCATTAATTTTATCTTTTACTTTTTCACTAAAGATTTGACTCATAATAAAGATGATACCTCATTATAAAAAAAAGGCCCGATTAAAAATCAGGCCTTTTAATTTAATTAAGATTTTGGATTACATCAATCCAGCTTCTTTGTAATATTTAATTGCACCTGGATGTAGTGGAGCAGATAAACCATCTTTAATCATGTTTTCCTTTTCCAAAAATCCAAAAGCAGGATGTTGTTTTTTAAAATCATCAAAATTTTCAAAAACAGCTTTAACTACTTGGTATACTAAATCGTCAGAAACATATGCACTTGTTACTACAGTAGCTTTCACACCAAATGTAGTCGCATCTTTTTTCTGTTTTGTATAAGTACCTTTAGGAATTACAGCTTTTGCATAATAATCAGCACCATCTATTAATCCTTGAACTTCAGGTCCTGTTAAGTTGATTGGTGAGGCTTTAGCAGCACAAGTGGCAGCTTGTTCCATCGCTCCATTAGGAAATCCTACGGAATAACCAAAAGCATCAATTTTACCATCACACAAAGCTTTTACTTGTTCTGATGAAGTAAGTTCAGTAGTAGATTTAAAATAACTATTATCTACTCCCATTGCTTTCATAAGCTCTTCCATAGTTCCTCTTTGACCTGAACCAGGATTACCAATGTTTACTACTTTTCCTTTTAAACCAGCAAAATCTTTAATTTTTGCTTTTTTTCTTGCCCAAATTTGAAAAGGTTCGTTGTGAACTGAAAATACAGCTCTTAATCCACTAAACTGTTTTCCTTCCCATTTGCTAGTTCCATTAACTGCATGATATTGCCAGTCAGATTGCGCAACACCAAATTGAAATTCATCAGCTGCAATTTGACCAATGTTGTAGTTTGATCCACCAGTTGATGGCGCTGTGCATCTATATGCTTTAGCAGAACCTTTTGATCTACCGTGCTCAGCACTGATTGCTGACTTATGTAACATTTTACAAATAGCATTACCTGTTTGGAAATAAACTCCAGTAGGTCCACCAGTTCCTATCGTGAAAAACTCTGCTGATTTTGCAACACTCGTTAAAGATAAAGATGCAGCTAATATCAGTAAAGCACTCGATAGAGATGTAATTATTTTTTTCATTTTTTCCCCCTCTATATCGTTATTTATATATAGCGACTCTAACAAAAATTAGCTTAGGATGTATAGTAAGATTTTATATTGATTCTGACCATTTTTTTAACTTATCAACACCCTCTATAATTTTAGGGGCTAAATTTGCTATATGATCATTCTCAATTTTTTGATTATCTTCAATTTTATTCATAAATTCTTGGCCATCAAAATCTGTAAAGCTTAGTCTTGCTAACATTTTAGTTTCATCAAAGCCAAAATCAGAGCCTGGTAGCAAAGCAACACCTGTATCATTTAATATGCTGTCACACATCTCTGATGATGATTTAAATTTTTTATTTAAAAACTCAGGCATTAAATAAAATCCTCCTTGGGGTTTGTTTATTAGAATTTTATTTGATTTTAAATTTTCATAAACATAATTACCAACAGCACTTAAAATATTTTTAGATTTATTAATATAATTTGAATGGTCGTTCTCATAAGCTTTTATTGCTGCATATTGAATAGGTGCACTAACAGCAGAAAAAGTTTCACTTGCCAATACATTTATCATATTTTTGATATCCAACAAATTGTCAGGTATTAAAAAATATCCTAATCTCCATCCTCCAGCTCCACACCATTTACTTAGTCCAGTACTAATAATCGTTTTTTCGGGACAAAAATTAGATATAGATTTGAAACTATCTTCAAAAGTTAACTCTGAATAAATCTCATCAGATAATATAATAAGATTATATTTATTTGCTATTTCAGAAATCTCTCCTAGATTTTCACAAATTTGTCCTGATGGATTGTTTGGTGAGTTCAAAAATAAAAGATAGTTTTTATTTTTATTTTTCAAAATTACTTTCTCAATTTCAGCAGCTGTTGGAAACCAATTATTTTCTCTTTTAGTTTGTAAAATTTGAATTTTATTTCTACCTAATATTGCTTGAGGTGCATATGAAACCCAACTTGGAGCAGGAAGTATAATTTCTCCATCAAATATAATATGTAACAAAAACATTAATTCTTTTGAACCAGGTCCAATAATTACATTTTCGGATTTATAATCAAAATTTTTTTTTTTTGATGTATATTTTGCAACTGCATTTCTTAACTCCAAAAGACCTTGCATTGGTAAATATTTATTTTGGTGTGAGTTATTTTTAAGTTCTTCAACAACATCTTCAGGAACTTTAAATGGAGATTGTCCAAAACCGAATTTATATATTTTTTTTCCTTGTTCTTCTAATTTTCTAGAAGTTTCATTTATAAGCAAAGTTGAGGATGGTTTTAAATCTTTAACTAAATTTTTTAGCATTTTTAATTTTTAAATTACTATTATAAAATTAATCTTAATTATGTTAGTCTACGTTAAGTTAATAGCAAAATGAGAACTTTTTACCCTCCGATTCGGTCATGTTTTAGTCTATTTTTGTTCTTTAACAGCAACAATATCTGGTAGGTATAAAAAAAAGTACACCAAAGGTAGAAATGACTAAACACAAAATTACTGCTGTTCTAGGTCCTACAAATACAGGAAAAACCCATCTTGCTATCGAGACTATGCTTTCATTCGAGTCTGGAATGATAGGTTTTCCATTAAGATTATTAGCAAGAGAAGTTTATGACAAAGTAATAAAAAAAATTAGCATAGATAAAGTTGCTTTAATAACTGGTGAGGAAAAAATTATTCCACCTAATGCTAAATTTTTTCTTTGTACAGTGGAATCTATGCCTATTGATAAACATTTAGATTTTGTTGGTGTGGATGAAATCCAAATGTGTGCTGATCATGAAAGAGGCCATATTTTTACAGACAGACTTTTAAACATGAGAGGCGAAAAACTTACTATGCTGATGGGCTCAAATACTATTAAAAATATAATTTCAAAATTAGACGGCGATATTGAGTTTATAAATAGAGAGAGATTATCAAAATTAACATTTGCGGGTCATAAAAAAATTTCTAGGATAAATAGAAAAACAGCAATAATAGCTTTTTCAGCAGAAGAAGTTTATGCAATAGCTGAATTAATTAGAAGACAAAAAGGTGGGGCAGCAATTGTAATGGGATCTTTGAG